>Ga0137435_1000039_pt1 | contig 61809 bp, 79 predicted proteins | sample EasRivERMGT100_2_FD_104904 | JGI IMG/M metagenome (GOLD analysis project Ga0137435, IMG submission 104904) | Soil microbial communities from meander-bound floodplain in the East River, Colorado, USA - East River MetaG ERMGT100_2 | ecosystem: Environmental > Terrestrial > Soil > Floodplain ... | reverse complement strand
TCTACGTGGATGACTTCGGCATGTGTTCATTCTGCCAGACCAAGTACAAAGAGCAGATGATTGCACAGAACCTCACAGTGGCTAAGTGCAACATGCCGGACTGCTCTAATAAGAGCAGGTGTCCGGGCATCAGGCTTATGGCATGTGGTCACGTCGTTCACGGACAAAGCTGGTCGGTTGACCAAGTATGTGACCAATGCTTCCGGCTTAAGAATAGGCCAAACGACGTGACGACCAGCCTCGCCAAGACGTAGGAGAGTGACATGCTAACGTTCAATCACGTCCGAGACTTCTATGTACTGCTGTCCATTCGGGAACTCGTCAAGGAACACCCATTCCGAAAGGCTTGGGAAAAGCTGGATGAGGATACCGCCGAGGTACTGGACAGGCTCACCTACAATCTTTCCTATGCCATGAGGGATTACCTTACACTGGCAAGTTTCGGAGAGGCGCGTCACGGCCTATATCGCACCAACTTATCCATCTATCCTGACTTGCACGTCTTCTCGATGGATAATAGCGGCTCTCCCCTGTTGTCAAGGGAAATCACCATGACAGAAGCCCTGTACTATGACCCACGGGATGCTCTTCCCAAGCTGGTAGAGATATTTAACGGCGGAGGGTGGAGTTCAGGGGTGGGCGGGCCTAGGTGGGGAGAGATAGCAGCGGGTGCTTTAACATGGTGGACTGTATTCAAGGGGATGCCCATCGCATTCATTGACCACTGTGTTGACCTGCGACACAACAATGGCACGGCGTTCAGCAAGATAGAGGCGGGCAATCTAATGGAGACCGCCTCCATGCATTACTGGCGCATGAACAAAGGTGAAAGCCTATTCAACTGGCTAGAGGGGCGTAAGAATCTCAGCCCGTTGAATATGGTCACGCACACAGAAGTTGTGATGCCCAAAACACACGCTCTCGCCCAAAGATGCTGCACTCTAAGCAATATGAGCAGAACGACAAACATTACCGTCACACAGGATAACCTCGATATAGATTATAATCCGCTGGAGTGGGGCGATAGGAAGTTGGGTACTTTCACAAGGTCAACGAGGTTGAGTCAGGACGCTATCACACAGAGCGTACTCTTCTCCGCCAGCGTGGATTGGAAAGTCTTAGACAAGATAAAGCATGTCTTGCCAAAAGACTTTGCTAACGCCGACATCGACCGAGCATTAATGGGTTATGAGAAAAAGGTTAAGGAGGCTGTTGTTAGGGAGATGCGCCCCTTCTATGAGATATACCCAAAGCATGAGCATTTCATCGCCGCAGAAACAGAACGCATCATCAAAGGGAAGCTCACCGCAAAGCGCCAGAAGATAATTGATGGCGTCATGAAGAAATTCAATCTGTCATATGCGGACATGGATGCTGCTATGGATGAGTTCAGGGACAAAGAATTCGACAACCTTGACGCCTACGACAGCGGGATAGCCCTACTCAGTCAGCGTATCTATGGCATGGCAGAGGATATGACCGCATCCGCTCCGACTCTCATTCGCAGAAATGTTAGTGATAGAACTAACTCCCACGCACACATGCTTTTCAGGAGGAGTGCTGCCACCAATTGGCTACTGATTAACTTCGGCACTCGTAGCAGAACCGAAGTCAGTGGCATGATGGATATAGTGACACGCTATTACAATAGAGCCAGGGAGGAAATCACTGACAAAGACACAAAGAAATTAAGAACTCCCGATGTTGTGGGGGACGCAATACGCGCCCATGAACGGAGCCTGGTACTCTTTGCCAAATCCATGTTGTACTCTACCACGGTTGCGAATGCAGCAGCCGGGATGTTCAGAGCAAGGGTCAAAGCATACATCGACGAGAAGGAAAAATCCACACGAAAGGAGGTGATGCAAGGCAAGGCGGCGTTCAAGAAGGCCAAGCTCGCGGAGGATTGGGAACCTAAAATCCCTGAGCCAGTTGAACCACCCGCCCCAGCCACTAGAAAGTTCAAGTCCAAGCTGCTGTCGCAGGCTTATGCAGCAAAAGTAGCCATGAATGAGTATGTCAAGCTCGACAATGATATGCTCGAATATGGCAAGTTCAAGTCCGATTCTACCGACAAGGACGGACAATTCACCCCACCATATCCACCAACCAAACCAAACAAGGAGTAATACCATGTGTGGCGAAAGCTACAACACCCCGACCAAGGCTGCTGCTAAGGCAGCCGCCGACACTGGCGCAACGTTCGCATCATCCCTTGCCAAGACTGGCAAGCGCTATGTCGAACTCCAAGCTCGCATCAAGGGCAGCAACTTGCATGTGCAGGTTGTGGCTCCCGGCGCTGACGGACGGAACCGAGACTATGGCCTATCGACTAACGTGAGTGTGCCGAAGGAAATCTTCGACCACTTCGCTGCCGCCGCCAAGGTCGTGTCTCTGCTCGACTCACGGGCCAAGACTGGTCGCCAGTATGTTCCCATGCAAGCGACCACCATCGGATACTCGGGCGTGCATTTCCAGGCTCGCGATGGCAAGCTGAACCGGCAGTACGGCCTCGCCTTCGACGTGAATGACAACGCCGAACTGCGCGAGTTCATCAAGGCCCTGCTCGAAGCGCCCCCTTCGGCTACCACCAAGGCTGCCTCCAAGGAGGCGCTCGAAGTGATGCTGGAAGACGTGAGCGAAATTCGTATTCTGAACGATGGCGACCTCCTCGTCACCGTCAACGGCGATAGCTCGATGTCAATCGAGACCGCATGGGGCACGCTGAACATCGACAAGGCTGGCGGCATCTTCTATGATGACAACAACCTCTCGTTCTCCCAGAATGCCGAGAGCGGCAAGTTCATCGCCAGCTTAAACGGGGCCGTCTTCACGACAGAATAGGCGGTGGCTTAATGACCGCCATCGCCCCTCTCATCGTGGGAGGCGGCGATAGTAAGCGTCATCCCGAGGAGGTCGCATGAAAGATTTCGACCTTGATACCATCCTCCAAGGGAACTCGCCGCCTAATCCAGAAGAAATGGCGGGGTTTGCCAGCGACGCACTGATAGGCGAAGCCATAGTCCTGTCGCACCTAAGCACGGACGCAGAGTCCAAGCTCTTAACCATAGGTACTCTGTTAGCATTGGAGACTATGAGCGATGAGGATACCGCCTTTGTCAAGGCAAACTTCGACGCACTTGCTGCAATTGCAAAGCAGGTTGCGTATCTTATAACCGGCACGGTCATCTCGCAAGAGTGGCATTAACCGGACGTTCATGGGGAGGGGCGCAAGTCCCTCCCCTAAGGGAGAACAACATGGCTAGAAGTCTAGTGTCTCTACGCAAGGAACATGGGGCAGTCTGCCCCCATTGCGGGTCATCAGACTGGAGCATACCCCAATCTACATCCACTGGTTTTACGTGCAAGTGTGGGTCATGCGGGCACACATGGGGCATAGGCCCGACGTGGAATATCTACGTCGCATGTGAGACGCAAGAAACTGCCCTTGCCTACCACCAGAAAGCGAGGTAGAATGGACGATTGGCTCTTGCTAGGGAGCTAACGGGGAGGTAACTCCCCAGATGCTCAGGACACATCACTCCGCAAACTATGGGACTTTCTCTCCTTTCACCCATAAGTGGTGTGTCCTGAGCATCGTGCTGGAATGTTGGCTTAGAAGCAGCCACCATCTAAGGAGTGGGAGTACCGGGCCGTCGAAAGCGACACGGCGTTCAGACAGCGTGCGATGAAGGGCGCTGATTTACGGGAAACCTTTGGCGTAATAGCACACCAGCACGATGCTCTTGGGGATGGGCTGGCGACCACTCAGGCGGGACGCCGCCTGAGCCGTGGGTTCGATACCCACCACCTCCACAGTAGAAAAATCCCCCAAGCCTTAACGGGCGCGGGGGATTTTTTGTTGCCTTAACGGGGGTTATGTATTATACTGGGGGTATGAGAAACTGGAGAATTCACTTACAAGTTCCGATACACTGGCAGGACATGGTACATTGGGGTAAAAATAACAAGCGCAAAGAGTTTCCACGCCCCGAGGTCACTAAGGTACGCAATGCGCTTAAGCGCACACACATGCCCTACTGCGAGATAGTGGCATTCATTAACCCGCTGCATAATGGTGGGCGTATGCAATGGTTGGACTTTACCGTTTGGATTCGCAGCAAGCGCCGCATGGGGGTGATACTATTCGAGGCGAAGTGGGGAAAAGCACATTCAGCATCCCTTTATACTCAACGAGCATTTGCCATTAAGCAACAGTTTCTAATAGAGCATGACACGCCCGTACTCATCCTACCGCGTTACTACGCGACGGATGAATACGAGTTACTACTAAGAAGGTGGGAGATGTCTATGCGCGGGCGATAGGCGAGGATGGCGCAGGCTTGGCCTTAGCAACTTCGCCTACAAGAGATGCGAAGTCCAGTCCATTTTGCTCTGCAACTTTCTTGACCTCAGAGAGTACCCGTACAAGTGTCCCACGAATCTCGTCGGGGGCGGGCATGTCCCCCGGCCCACCCGCTGACACAGGAGGGCCAGCCATAGGAGGACGACTACCACCCATAGGGGGCGGGGGCATACCAGGAGGGGGGATGTTTGGCATCATAGTATCACCATCATACCACAACTACCATGCAGCAATCCACCCCCGGAGGTGTCGGGGGCGGACGCCGAAAGGAGAAACCCATGTACCAGCACCCACACTGGTAAGCCCATTATACAACTTCCCAGCTATTTGTCAAGAGTTTTTTGGGGAACTTTTGTTTAGATTCCATTAGAATTCTGGCGGCTGCTCGGCGAGGCATGAACTGTATATTCTCGTGGCAGGATGCGCAGAGCGGGAACCATGTGTCCGGCTGCTCTCCCCAATGGGGGTTCAGGGAGCGGGGCGGCTCCTCATGCAGGGCTACAGCCCGCCGAGGGGGGTGGATAATGCAGCGCCCACTGAAATGCTGCATATATGCTTCTCTTACCATACGGAATTTGGGGGTATGTGTATTCATGGGGGAATCCTACCACATAAATCCTAGAACATCTGTTCTTAGAAATGATAGGTACTAAGGGGGGTGGGTAGGGTGGGTATATCCTAGAACATATGTTCATAGAGGGGGCTATTAATTAATAGTATTAATACTACCGTTCCCCCGGTCTTGTCCTTGTGAGCCGCTATTTTATACACCCTTTCCCGCATCCTGTCAAGACCATGCATGGGTGATTTTCCATTAACGAATATTCTCTAATCAAGTTCTAATCCATATATGGGGGTATGGTAGTACAATGGGGGCATGACCAAGCATCTAATCAGGAACGGCAATCACGTTGAAATACACTTCCCGTTTGACTGGGGCATAGTGGATGTTGTCCGCAACCTGCCTGACCGTGACTTCGTTAAGGAGCAGAAGGTATGGCGTGTACCAGCTACGGCATGGCACACAGCCAAGGCCATAGCTGCGCTTAAGCCCCTTGGGTTCGTGGCATCGGATGAGGTTATAGCTCTTGAGAAGGAGGAGCATGTTGTCCCCCGCATCAAGTATGACGAGCGGCTATATCCATTTCAGAAGGATGGGGTGAAGTTCCTTGCCAAGCATGGGCGGGCCATCTTAGCGGACAGCATGGGTCTGGGCAAGACACCTCAGGCATTGATGTTTGTTCGTCACCATGCCAACAAGACCTTGGTGGTAGCACCTGCCAATGTTATTTACAAGTGGTTGGAAGAGGTAGGCACATGGACGAACAGGTCTGCCGCTGTGATTGTGTCGGGAAAGGCCAAGCTGGTGGAAGCGGACATACACATCCTGTCCTATGGGATTATGCGTACCCGCCACGAAGAACTCATGAAGCAGGGATACGATTGTGTCATCTTCGACGAAGCCCATGCACTCAAGAACCATAAGGCGGGGCAGACTAGGGCTGCTAGAAAGCTCATCAAGGGTGGGCCTATCAAGAAAGTGTTGTTCCTATCAGGCACACCATTCCTGAACAGGCCGGATGAATTGTTCTCCCTGCTCAACATGCTTGACTCAACCATGTTCCCCAACTATTTCAAGTTCGCACAGAGATACCTCGGTGCGTACTATGACCAGGATGGGGGATACACTGTGTTCCCAAGGGGGGTGGTGATTAATACTGAGGAGTTGGCAGAGCGTTTGTCTGGTATCATGATACGTCGCACCAAGAAGGAAGTCCTTAAGGAATTACCTGACAAGACACGAACCATAGTGCCGGTGGTGATTGGATTGGGTGCATATCACAATGCTGAGAATGAGTTCATGACATGGCGCAGAGCCAACGCCGGAGCCAACACAGCCAACGTCTTGACACAGATGACAGCCATGCGTCGCATTGTGGGGGAGGCCAAAGTGGATGCCGCTGTTGAGTTGGCTAAGGAGTTGCTTGAACAGGGCGAGAAGGTGGTTCTGTACGCCCACCACCTTGACGTTGTTGATATGCTCAGGGATGGATTGAGCGAGTACAAGGTTGGCATCATCCAAGGTTCCACCAAGCCCAAGGATAGACAGGCCGTGGTGGATTGGCTACAGAATGGGGACGGGCAGGTTGTCATCATGAGTTCCGCCGGGTCTGAGGGCATCAACCTGTTTGCTGCCAGCCATGTTATCTTCGTCGAACGGGAGTGGACGCCCGCCAAGGAGGAGCAGGTTGAGGACAGGCTGCATCGCATGGGTCAGAAGAGCGCCGTCAACTGCTGGTATCTAATGGCAAGGGGAACCATCGACGAGAAGTTTGCCCTGATTGTTAACGAAAAGCGCAAGGTGTTCGGTGATGTCATCGGACAAGACGATATAGTCACCACCCTACTAAAGGAGTTAGAATGACTACCGCAGGAGAACTGATTGCTTTGCTTGCACGAGTGCCGGAAGAGACGCCCGTTGCGGTGTGGGTAGATGGGGCGGGGTTGCTGGTGGTAAACAGCATAAAGTACATGGAGTCTACAGACACGGCCCTACTGTACCAGAATACCAACCCACAAGAAGAAGATTTCTCATGGAACTCTAATGGAGTTCATGATATTGTCCCCATCAAATACTTATCCAATCTTAATCTTCAAGAATAGAGATTGGTGGTATAGTAGCAGAGAACGAGATGTCCAGCGACATTTCTACCCTCCAATGGTGAGGAGGCCGGATGACGGACAAGCCTAAGGGTCGCCCCCAAACGACGGTGACGCTCCGACCTCCTCCCCACCACACCCCCACAATAGGAGCCAAGATGCAAGAAGTAGATAAAGTTCGTCAGGTTCGCTTCAAACATGACACCAAGCGCCGGGTATCCGCCGCCGTCCTGATTGAGGGCGGGCAGGTAGTGACAGTAGGGTTCGCCCTATGCTCGGTGCTAGACCAGTTCAACCGCAGAATGGGGCGTAAACATGCGGTGCAGGATGCAACCGCACATCTGCCTAAGCACAAGAGACAACCATACTGGGAAGAATACTTCTCACAATACCCCAAGGACAAGAAGAATGCCTAAGACGATAGTCAAACCAACACCACCAAGAGATGAGGTTGCCTTCGTACAACTCGTGGTCTCCTCCATAAAGTCGGACAGGACTCCGTACAAGCAATATGGGTTAGAGCTAATCCCACAAAGGATGCTCGTCAGCATACCCGTCCCCGCTAAGGAAGTCACTGTCATCTACAAGAAGGATGCGGAGGGGCAGGAGTTGGAGGGCAGCACAGACTACATTGTCCTGACACTAGACGGATTGACAGTTCTCGCCAAGACGCTAGCCGACTCAATCGACACCGTTCACAACCAACATATCAAAGAACTACAGAAAGGCTTAGGGTAATAACATGCCACTCCCATCACAACAAGTCAGAAGCTATGGGCCGTCCGGCCCCGCAGAGATACGGGTTCTCAAGAACCTAGTAAAAGTCATCTTCGCTGATGGCGACCTGTACGAACTGCCGCTTGAGGGCTGGCCCAAGGAACGACCAGCGGGACAGTACAACGTCACGCTCAGCAAGGAACGTGACAAGGTTATGTTCATCAACGCCCAGGCGGGCATGTATCTCGGACGATACAAGGGTATGCCTAGGCCCCAAGGTGGCGAGAACCCCGAGCCGTACATCGAGCGGGGTGGGCCACGCAAGAACAAGGACGGTGGCTCGTTCTATGCACAGGACGAGATGCGGTTCAAGACGCAGGTGGAAATCCTCGATGAAGATGCCCACACTGATGGCATCATCATCACGATGAGTCTTCCATACCTGTTCGAGCAGGCTCCGGGGCTTCCCAACGCCATCATTGTAGGCCGGAAGGGGCAGCTTGCCCGCCTCAACGACGGCTTGAAAGTCCTGGGCTACGACCCCACTACCGACGAGGACATCCCTTACAGCCCCAACGTGCTGCCTTGGCTGGACAGGTGGCTTCTGGTAAACCGCAGGGTATTCCAGATGACGCTCAACGACAAGGGCTTCATCGCCAGCACATCGTCGGTCAAAGAGACTCTGCTCCCTGCATGGGTAGCCAAGCACAAGTAGGGATTACTGGGTGGGTGTTAGTACCGCAAAGGCGTATCTTCCCCCCCCCCCCACCCATTTTTCACCAGCCCTGCGCCAAGATGACAAGACCTAAGGTAGCCGACACACAAGGTCAAAGGCAAGTTGGAGCGGCGACGCAGGGCAACCAAGGAGAATTCAAATGTTAATGAAACTGATTATCGCCAAGGATGACGGCACACTCATCCACGAGGTACACTCATCCATCATGAATGGGGTGTTCAATATCACTTTTGACCAAGGATTTGTGCCGAAGGATGAAACCGGCGAGCTATTGAAGGTGGAGATTGGCTTTCACTTCTTCTACTCAGACGCCGCTCTCGAAGACGCCATCAACAGCACACTGGAAGAAGCGGACGTTATTGACGCTACGTTTACAGACGCGGAGGATGGTGGGCCTAGCTTGGACGAGCAGAGCAGGCTGGACACGGATGACGGGGGTACGTTGGAGCCGGTAAAATGATTACCCACTCTGACTTCATGAGCCTACCTATGGCTTACAGAGTCAACGATTACATCGTGGCGCTGTGCCCCTTCCATGATGACCGTAAGCCCTCTATCCTGATATATGGAGACGGTTGGTTCACATGCCTGGGATGCGGACGCAAGGGTACATGGGATACGCTTCACCGTAAGATGAACGGGGTGGACGTAATCATCCGCCCGGAGTTGGATACTAGATGGCAAGGGCCGAACATCAAGAAGTATGACCCGGAGGAGTTGGCATTCGTAGCCAATGAGGACTTGATGAACTTCCCTTCGTACAACTGGTATCTAAAACTGCGGGGGCTGGAGGGTCGTATAGAGACCTGCCAGCTAGGGTACTGGAAAGGGTGGTACACCATACCCATGTTCGACAACGATGGACAGTTTCAGAACCTAGTCCTGCGAGCCGCACCACACATCGAGAAGTCCAGCGGCCTACGCTACTGGTTCACCGGCAAGGCATCCCTATACGTTCCCGATTGGCACAAGGTCAATACATCCCCATATGTATTCCTCGTGTTCGGGATGCTGGATGCCCTCACATTAAGTGAGCTAGGCTTTGCAGCGGTGACAGCGGGCGGCACACAGAACCTACGTACTGAGTGGTTGGAGGATATTCGTAAGCCCATTCTTGTCATCCCAGACCAGGACGAAGAACCCCTGGCGCAGAAGATTATCAGCAAGCTAGGGTGGCGTGGCAAGATGGTGAGACTTCCATACAGGGACGGCATGAAAGACCCGAACGACTTCCTTAGCAGGGGCAAGGGCCAGGAGCTTGGCATCTTCCTGACCAACACAGTAAGTGGTGTGAAGGCCCCGGATGGCGGAGTGCTGTCGAAGTCTGTCATGCGTAGATTAGAAGTACAAGCGACATGAGTTAGAGATGAAACTCATTACCATCACCAACATAAGGAACCTACCACCCAACTTCTACGGCTTCACCAAGGACGTACCACTGGAAGACTTGGCTGCATCCTTGGGCTATGTACCGGAGATAGTGTATTTACTAGAGACCCCAACGGCATCCTTTTTGGCCGTACCAGTAGAGAGGAGCAAGCATGGATTGGAAGAGCGCATCGGAGATAGTGTTTGGGAAAGGTATGTCCGGGGAAATACACCCGGACTCGGTGAACCCAACGAGCCTGTATCCGCCATACGACACAGCACTAATCCTGCTGAGAGCGGGGAAGAACGCATCGGACATGATAGTAGCGGGAGTACCGTACTCAGCGATAGAGGCGGCGATGTCAGCCGCCCAGGTAGCAGACAACGGAGACAGCTTTCAGTGGCTAAAGGTTCTGGAACAGACAGCATCAAGAGCCATCGGAGGAAAAAAGCTACGTAAGGAAGCTGACAAGCTAGAGCGAGGCGAAGAGGCAGATGTGGGGGCTATCATGACCATCTCTGCTCAACTGGAGATGGGGTACAAAGAACTTGTACCCATGAGTGACATCGACCCAAGCCAAGCAGCATGGGTTATGACGGGATACAAGCCCTTCGACGAGCACTTCGGCGGAGTGCCGGATGCCAGCCTGACTGTCATTGGGGCCAGCCCAGGGGTAGGCAAGACCAGCCTGATGCTGGAGGTAGCCAAGAGTTTGGCTAGAACGTACACAGACAAGAGCGTAGCCATCTTCACGCTCGAAATGCTGATGGCCCAAATCACCAAGCGCATGATAGAGATTGACAAGACCGTCAAGAAGAGCGAGATGAAGCGCATCCTACTGTCAGAAGACATCCTTGGAGTACAAGAGATTTACGCCGTAGGTGCTAGGCTCGCCGCCCAGATGCCATTGTCCGCCATCTGCATTGACTTCGCTGACCAGATTGTAGCGGGGGAGCAGACCGAGGCGGCAATGGGTCTCATCTACAGAACACTATCCGCTCTTGCCAAGAAACTACGCATCCCGGTCATCCTGTTGTCGCAACTGAACAGAGAGACATATACGGGCGGGGTTCCCCGCATCAACCACTTGAGATACAGCGGCTTAGCCGAAGCTATGGCTGGCCTTATCCTGCTCATCTACAACCCACACAACATCTTCGTAGAGTGGAAAGACCAGCAACTCCTGCCTATCGTGGGCGGCACTGGCTACATCATTGAAGGCAAGTCGAGGTATGGCTACCTACACGGTGGGCCGGGGGCAGTACAGGTGGATTGGGACGGCGAGGCTGGATGGGGTAAGGTATCTCGTGGATGGTTCAACTTAGGGGGTGGATGATGAGCAATATTACCGACCCATTACAACCCCCAACACCTGGGTTACAAGATGTTCTACCGTTGGTCATAAAAGACCTTTACGACAAAGCGGAGAGGGGTAAACTTAAGTACGGGACTTACTTACAGACCAATAACGGAAGGAACGCTTTGTTGGATGCCTATCAAGAAGCGCTGGATTTGGTTATGTATCTTCGTCAGAAACTTACAGAGATGGAGGATGAGTGAGCATCGTAGCAGGACTACCACCAGAGGCCAAGTCCGGCCAGCTTGTGTGCATGGACGTTGAGACGTTCGGCCAGAAGAAGAGCAGGCTACATAGGCCAGAAGGCACATTCGCCTGTCTATCCATCAGACTGGAGCATAGCGAGGATACATACCAAATCTATGACCAGCACGACATCAAGAAGGTATTGAGCCTAGTCAAGAAGGGTACATGGATTTTCCACAACTCCCTGTACGACCTCACCCAACTGAGACGGTTCGCTACCATTCAGCCGCGCTTCATATGGGATACCATGCTGGTAGACCAGTCCATGTGGGGCGGGTACTACGACAGCTACTCACTACGTTCGCTGGCCCGCAGACAGTTAGGTATCTTCATGGACAAGGAGATACGCAACGACTTCGAGACAGCTACCGTTATGACGCCAGAGATGGTTGAGTATGCGGCGGCAGATGTTGACTATGCTTTGCAGATTGCTGTGAAGCAGCAGGAGTATCGCAACTCCATCTACTTCAATGCATACATCAACGTTGACGAGCCTATGATATTCCCTGTGCTGGACATGAAGCCTATCAAGATAGACAGGCCGGAGTGGACAAGATATGTGGGCGAGTTGGCTATGCTGGCAAAAGAGACCGAGGCCAGACTTGGCATCAACTCCTACTCCCACCAACAGGTTATGTTGGAGGCCAGGAAGCACCACATCAACCTCAAGAACACCCAAGGTACTACGCTGGAGGAGTTCTCCGAGAACGAGTTCATCTCGGATGTCATTCTGGCTAGGCGGTATCGTCATGCGGTTAGTTCATATGGATTGAAGTGGCTGAACGACAACCTAGAAGAGGATGACCTTGTTTACGCAGCCTGTCATATCACAGGTGCAAAGACTGGGCGGCAGAGCTACTCCAACCCAAGTATGCAGAACGTACCGCAGAGAAAGCTGCCCCACTATCGTACCCTGTTTATCTCAAAGCATGGTAAGATGAGGGTATCGGACATCACTCAACAGGAACCTACCATCCTTGGATGGGAGAGCCAAGACCCGGTGCTATTGGCCTCTATCGAAGCAGAGGAAGACCTACATCAGGCCGTTGCTGATGAAGTAGGTGGAGATAGGAACACTGTTGGCAAGACGCTCAACCTTGGCATGTCCTATGGCATGAGTCCGAAGGGTGTGTCCAAGAGACTGGGCATCAGCGAGTCGGCTGGCAATGCGCTGGTTATGAAATACTTCACTCGCTACAAGGGTGTGTTCTCATGGATTTCTCAGAAACGGCAGGAAGCCTACAAGAACGGGTTCGTCACTACCGCATCACACCGGCGCATGTTCATCAACCCACATTCCCGCCACGCAGAGAACAATGCCATCAACTCCCCCATTCAGGGGGGTGCGGCTGACTTCACCAAGGTATGGCAGCGGAAGATATGGGAACGTAGGGAAGAGGTTCCCTATGAGTTCATGCTCAGCGTGCATGACGAAATCCTAAATGACCCCAAGCCCGAGGACATGAAAGCCACTGGTAGGGTAGAGGACGAAGCCTTTATAGAGGCTGCAAGTGTGCTTTATCCTAAAATCAAGTTCAGAAAAGAGACCAAGACTGGTCGAACCTGGGCTTGCAAACAACTCAAAGAAGGAGCAGATGATGACGAAGGTGAGGATTAAGGAAGTTGTGCAGGACGAGAAGGTTGACAGCGAGTACGGACGTGTTGCCGAGATTGCCCGCATCCTAAAGGATGATAGTCTGGAGGACATCATCACAGCCGTTGTTGTTCTATCCCTGCAAGGGAGGGGCTGGACAGGGCAGGACTTGGACTTGCTGGATAGTCCAGCCATTGAAGAGCGGGCCTATATCATCAAGAGTATGATGGTAGGCAACTATGTATAGCGGGAGGCCGATATGTCCAGGCTGTGGAAAACAGCTGGTGATGCCAGCAGGCCCGCCGAGCAGCCCTATCTTACTTGTAGCAGAGTTCCCAGGTGGAGAGGAAATGAAACAAGGACGCCCGTTCGTCGGGCAGACCGGGGACATTCTGACGGAGGAACTGGGGAGGGTTGGCTTGCAACTTTCCCAATTTCGTATTACGACCTTGTGGCTCCACCAGATAGCCAAGAAGGGCGAGCCATGCCCGATTGACTTCCACCTGCAACAGCTTGTGGGTGAGATGATTGGGCGTAAGGTCATCTTCCTCATGGGTTCGGATACAGTCAAGCGCCTGTGTAAGCAGAACATGACTGATGTCAGCAGTCTTAGAGTAGTAGGCCCATTCATACCGTCGGATGCGATAGCACTGGCATCCCCTAACCCCGCCATTGCCATGCATGGCAGCATAGGCGAGCTACGTCTCGCCTTCACTAGATTGTCAGAGGTAATTCGATATGTTTCCTAGCTCATCCTATGACCAACCAATTCGCCAGATTGAACCAGCAGATGTTGCCCTGTTCGATGAAGTAGATAAGGCAGTAGCAGAGTCCACTGTGGTCGGAGACCCAAGTATTGCATTCGATTTTGGTCTGTCGCTCATCCGCTCGGGGCTGTTGCGTGCCCATGCACTAGCCAAGCTGCTCTACAAGATACGCTCAGTATGGGAGTTGTTCTACATTGAAGAGCCGTTTGAAGATGTAGTGTTCGAGCGCATGGGTGTAGCCAAGGCCACCGTAGACAAGTACGTCAAGATGTGGGAGGCTATCTTTGAGAACAACTACATCACTCAGGACACCAAGCAGAAGCTCATGGGAAGACCTATCCGTGACCTGCTTATGCTTACCGCCGCTGCCAGGGAGGGGTCTCTTGATGACGAAGGTCTCATGAGGGCGGCTGATGCCCCTGACCGGGCATCCATCCGAGAGATAATTCGGGATGCAAGAGGAGAGGCTACATCATCCGGCTCCGCCCTGATAGGCAAGCTGGTGTGGCGCGATGATGCAACTTATCCAAAAGGTACACTTCTTGCAATGCTCGAAGGACAGACCTTTGAGGCAGGATGGTTGGATGTGAACTCCACCGAAGATGCAGTACAGAGACTTATCGAGCGCATCAGGAACAATACCCCAGTGTCGGAGGCGTAATGAAGATTACTGGTAACTATCCAACCATAATCCGCCGCCGCACCGGACTGTTCTCCTTGGACGTGGCCCTTGGTAGACTGGGCAGTCTTGGCATCTCGATGCGTACCTTAGTAGAACTGTATGGCTTCGAGGGCGTGGGGAAGTCTACTCTATCCTACTATCTAGCTGGTAGATTGGCTGAGGATAAGGACATACTAATCTGTGACCTTGAACTCCTTGACCAGAGCTACCTGCCATCTGCCATTGGGACGGAATACAATGGTACGGTTCACATCTCCGATACAACTGACAAGAAGGGCAAGCCTGTCTCTCATGAAGTGATGTTACAAGAGATGGCCGATAATCTATACAAGCCAGAGAACGGGGTCGCTATTCTGGACAGTGTAGGCGGCATCATTCCAGTAGCAGAGGGGGCTGGTGATTTCGGAGAGGCGTTCATGGGCAGAAGAGCCAAGTTGGTAGCACAGTTGGCCCGCCGCCTCATGGCCCACCTACGCAATAAGGATGACGCTGCCGAGGCCATCATTGTGAACCATGTGTACGCCATCCTGGGGGCCAAGGGCGGGTATAAGTCAGCCGGTGGAGACGCCCTCAAGTTCCTGGCCCAGACACGCCTGATGTTGTGGGTGAGCGAGATACTTGCCGAGGAGAGCGGCACAATATACGGCTCTCTGGTAAAGGGCAAGGTCGAGAAGAACAGGTACGGGGGTAAGGGGCGAACCTTTGGCTTCTTCACCATACCTAACTACGGCGTCCATGCTGGAGCATCTGCCATGTTTGATGCGTTTGGTTTGGGGCTGGCAGAGCGAGATGCTAAGGTGAAGATAGACGGCAAGGCAATAGGGTATCTCAAAGCAGACCTACTCAAAGCTGCTCGTGATGGCAATCAAAAGAAGTTCGAGCCGTTCCAAGAAGCCATACAGAAATATGAGGAAGAATGGATGAGTTCAGGATTTCCTTCCCTGCCGGATACAGAGCAAGAACCATCCGAGTTGGAAAACTTAGCCTAAAGCTGGTAGAGGGGGTTTGCTACCCCACAGGCATGGTGTGTGGCATAGACCCCGGAGCCAACTTCGGGGTCACACACGTCCATCATGAGAAAGTGTATGTGTACTTCGGCCACCTCATAAAGCAAGAACATCGCTATGACTATGGCTCGGAGGCAATACAACTCATGATGGGACTTAATGTTGGGTCTGACCTGGCCCTGGTAGAAGATGCAGCATTCCATAAGCAGATGGGGCAGGTGGGGCTGGCAGAGGTACGCTTTGGATTCTACTTTGGATTGAGACAATCTGGCGTTAAAGACGTAAGAATGATTCCTCCCATGACCGCACGTAAGTTGGCTTTTGAAGATGGGCGTATTCAAGCTATGGATGTATGGCCCTTACTCAATCATAACGCGGCTGATAGTGTAGCCATAGCACTAGCCGCTCTGAAACTAAAGGAGCAAGAAAGTGAACAAACCGAAAATTCTGGTTGACGACGCAGTTGTAGCGGTAAGAAGTTATCAAGGAGAACCATACCATGCCTTACTTGCAGACCCTCCGTATCACCTTGACACCATCTCCAAACGTTTTGGCAAGTCCGATAGTGCTCCCGCCAGATATGGGACAGACGGGGCTTTCCAGCGGGCCAGCAAAGGATTCATGGGCCAGTCATGGGACTCTGACGTGGCCTTTAGACCAGAGACTTGGGACGCTTTCAAGGCCGTTCTATACCCAGGAGCTTTTGGTATGGCCTTTGCCGGAGCCAGAACTTACCATCACATGGCCTGTGCTATAGAAGAGGCTGGCTTCATCATCCACCCCATGATTGGATGGGTGTATTCAAGCGGTATGCCCAAAGCCACCAAAATACGGGTAGACGACCTGGTATGGGATGGATATAAGTACGGGCTTGGGGTGCAGAAGCCAGCCCTGGAACCTATTTGTGTGTTCCAGAGGCCGTATGAGGGTAGACCTATTGAGAACATTGTCAAGACTGGGGCGGGGGTATTCAACATTGAGGGCGGAAGGGTAAAGTCAGACGCGCCTTACGTCATCAATCGCTTTGATGATGGAGCCAAGCCATTTGGTGGAGGAGCGGGGCATGAATACACTACTACAATGGAAACCAATGGGCGATGGCCTGCCAACTTCATAGGCGGAGACCTTCCTCCTTATTTCTATCAGCCCAAACCCAATGCCAAGGAGCGGGACGCAGGATTAGACGGCAAGAACCCCCACGCAGCCATCAAGCCCATTGACCTGAACAGATACCTGGCTACCTTACTACTGCCCCCTGAGATGTATGCACCTAGAAGACTGCTCAATCCATTTGCAGGAACGGGGAGCGAAGCTATAGGTGCAGCGCTGGCGGGGTGGGAGCAGGTGGATGCAATAGAAATAGACCAGGCATATGCTGAAACAGCCCTCTTAAGAATTAATCACTGGATTCCAGATATGTAACAGCCCTGCTCAGGGCTACGGTATTGTCATAGAAAAGCCCAAGCCCATGATTACAAGGCTTACATAACAGCCCCCGTATTGCGCCAGTGTCGTGGTTAATGAATTATTGAGTTACGCGGTAAGGACTTTGCGTTGCTCTTTGTCTAAATCTGAGCGACGTAAGCGACCCGGCGCTCCGCAATTTCTACATCTAAACGCATCATATCTACCCGCTGGAGTATAGTAGAAGCCTTTCGACTGCAAATTGCTACTCCCGCAAGTAACGCAAACTTCTATCTCCATATTCCCATAGAGGCCGATGTTGGGGTGGGATTTTATCCAGGGCCGGATACGAACGTATAGCTCTTCCAGTATCACTACATCGTGCTTGTTATAGTCAACCATCTTGTCGAGTGCTTTTTTGTTCCCCGCGTAGCAATCCACCCACAGTTGAAAGTTGGTCTCTCTCTTACCATCCAACTCCATCAGCATATTCACATAGTCCAGGGCATTACTGCTGAATGAGAATGTACTGCGGGCCTTCTCAAGGGTGTCTATAACTTGGTAGTACATAGGGGGGAGTATCTCATGTAGGATGAAGCGGGTGTTCATCAGTTTGATGTCGAACCGCTTTCCATTGTGGGCGATGATTATGTCGGCCTCATCCAGCAGCGCCCACATGGACTCTACAATGCGCCGGTCATCCTTATGGCGGGCCTCTTCTGGTTTCAATACACCCGACATAATCTTGTTATCGAACAGCCACTTGGCTGCCCATGACAGGATGAACTTGTCGTGTATGACCTGATGGTATCGAACCCACTGTTTCCCCAAATCCCAGACGAAGGCTTGTATGGGGGCGCACTCAACATCGAATATCAGAATCTTTGGCATAGCCGTGTCTTCGTGTAATGACAGCCCCTCGAAGCATCGCGGATGTGCGGCTTTGGTATGTCCGTGTTTGCAATATTGAGCAGACAACTGTGTCTCTCCTTGGTAATAGCTTCGTAGCCACCCTTGGTCGGGGTGGCTACTGTCTGTTGGATTTGGTTATTTGAAATGGGCGGGCAGCGGCACTTCTGAGTCTAAGGCTCTGAGCTTGAACGTCTGGGCGTCTGCCACAAATAGCTCGGCAATTACCAGAAAGACGATGGGCTGTAGGCCCCCGACCACATATGTGGCTACCGCAAAGGCAACCGGGTCAGAGATGAAGGTCAGGCCCAAGGCCAGTCCTCCAAAGACTAAATCTCCAACAAGTGTCCAGAGCTTGGCGTCCGCAAAAAGTTTGTATTTCATGTTCGTTGTCCTTTATTTGACTCTGAAAATTCTTACGAAGAATCGACGTACCGCCTGTGCCACACGCAAAGGTGTGCTGACTACGTACCGCACGAACCCCCACAAGCAACCGACTTGCTCCGGTGCTTTGGACTGGCCCTTGTCATGTTCCGGGGCCGGTCTGGGAATGGGGTCATTGTGCTCGGGGTGGTCTGGATGAGGAGTGTCTTTCTCTTTTGGCTCGTGCTTCTGAGCCTGGTCATCGCCGCTCTCGTGGGTGACAGGCTCGTCTTTATGGTCTTTCTTGTAGGGATGCTCGCGGTCATCTTTCCTATAGTGAGCTTCCTCGGAATGTCCAGGACTGTCTGGTCGTGGTGTCATCTTGGTACTCTCCTACCGTCTGGATAGACTGGCCTTGGTTCTGGTTCTATCAGTTTTCCGATAACGAACAGCCGCCCCCACGCCCACTCGTTGTCTTTGACTATACACGTCTGCAAAATCAAGGCCCCTTCAATACCGTAGGTGGCATGGAACACCTGTGCCGCCGTGTAAAACTCGCCATCCGCCAGGTCAATGAAGTTACTGTAGGGGGAGGTGGGAGTTAGGGCCTGAAAGTGCCTTAATCTTACCACATTATACTCTTCTGATGTGCCGTCGTCATACTCTATTGTAATCCTATCCCCCAACCCTATCACAGGGAAGATGCTTCCCGCTAGCTTATTGTCTGCCAACAGCCCGCGAGAGCGGCCATATACTAAAGCCTGAGCGAACTCCGTTACACGCTCACCTTTGAGCGATACGAAACCCGCATCGTCTCTTGGCTGTTGCACTACTGCATAGGAGAACAGTCGCGGTATGGAAACGTTGGTCACAAGAGCTTCTGTATATGCTGGTATGAACGCTGCCAACAGTGCTATGGAGAACAGTGCAGTCTTTAGCCTAGCGCCCTTCGTAATACTGAATCTCATTAGCTTTTCTTCCCAGCCCCCCAATAGCGGTGTGGTTGGTGCGGGAGAAGTAGAAGCCCACGATAAGGAAGAAGGCATTACTCAGAATGGATGGTATCTGGTGGCTTGGGTCATCGCTGAATCCTATGTGAACACCAACAGTGACACAAGCTGTTGTAACCACTAGAGCAATTATTGATTGCGTATACTCCCAAATACGATTGATGTCTCGCTGACCCTTAAGAGTCATGTCCTCTTGTTCGGTTGTCTTGGGAGGAAGAGGTGGAGCGGGGATAGGTGTAATGACTGGTTGCACGACAGATACCTCCATACCAGGTAATGTTGGTTGTGTTTCACCCATTATAGAACCCCTTTACCTACCCGCATCACAAAAGGAAACGATTTCTTTGAAGAGCCCGCGGTGGTAAGTTCAAACTGGGCTTCCCAATCACCGTGCCGGTCAATGTCTCCTTGTGCTGGGGTAAACTGGACAACGCCGTCTGCTCCAGTATTAACAAATGTCACCGTCCAGTTGACAGACTTCTGGGCGTCGGGGGAGCGAGCATGGAGGGTTTTGGTTGAGGTATAGGCGGACACATCCTCTGGATTGCCGTCATCATCAATCAGGGTGACGATGATGGCATCCCCATACTCTCCTACATATACATCGGTGAGAAGGTTTACTGTAGCCATTACTCTCCATACAGTGTATCGTTGAACTTGACCTCGGCGGATGGGTTCTTGATGAGTCGGGCTTTGCCGGTAGTCTGCTTTAGGAGAACCTCTCCAGTGGTAGGAACAACCGCCCGCACAAGGTACGTATCCAATTCTAACAGAATATTGGGACGATTACCAATTGGGAATGACACCATCCCGTCGAAGTTGTGACCATAGAACAGGTCGTATAGCGCACCAATTACCGGATACTGCGCCTGAATAGGTGTCTGTACGCTGGCCCGCAGAGGGGACTGAGTCCAACCGGAATAGCTATAACCGACGGGGCTGTAAGTATCGTCGATAGTCGCAAGTTCTGGAAGTGTAACAGAGTCCAGGACGGCCACATCACCCGAAAATGGAGATTGAACTATCCCAGAATAGTCGTACTCTACGTCGTAAGTCTCATCAATTCTAGGCAGTTCCGCTAGCGGTTGGAAATCTTCTACATTCCCAGGCGTCTGCCACGTTACGAAGCCAGAGTAGTCGTGCTCTTCGCTATACGTCTCATCAATCTGAGTAGCTTCTGGCAGAATGTATGGTTCAATAACATCGCCGGGTATCTGCCAACTTACGTGACCCAGATAGTCATACTCTACATCGTAGGTTTCGTCTATAACCGGCAGTTCGGCGAGAGATTGAAAATCTTCTACATTGGCAGGCATCGGCCAGCCAAGATGCCCTTGATAGTTATACCTTACATAGAACGTCTCGTCGATTTGAGGAAGCTCAGACCTGGGCGTAATATCTGTCGGCGCAATGACATCAGTCGGAGTTTGCCAGGAGACAAATCCGTTATAGTTGTGCTCTTCGTTGTATGTTTCATCTATCTGGGGCAGTTCTTGTAGGGCGATAGCAAACACATCCGCCCGCATTGGAGCTTGTACCCATCCACTATAGTTATGGTCTAGGTAGTACGTCTCGTCAATTTGAGGCAACTCTTGACGAATGCTCTCATCTATTGGAATTACGTCAGTGGGCGTCTGCCAATTAGTGTGGCCGCTGTAGTCGTATTCAACGTTATACGTTTCATCAATATCTGGATAATACATCGAACTAGAGGGCTGAGCAGCTTCCGCCGCCACAAAATTTTCAATCGCCAGCGCCCCCCAAAGCCGGGCCGTGCCGGTGTCCGTTGCCCCATAGTTCCACACGGGGCCGGTACTGCCCATATTGGTCAGCGTCGCCTCGTGCCCCGCCGCCCCGGTGTGCGTGGGCAGGTTTATGCGGTCATCCGAGAGCGACTGAGTGTTGCTGTCCGCCGCCGCATCTTCATCGCTGATGCTCTGGGTGTAGACTTCATCGGCGTCTGCCAGAACCACCCCGATTGTTCCGCCGTCCGCGTCGGTTTCTATCGTGTCCGCGACCGCTGCTCTGGTCGCCAGGTACATGATGAACTGTGGCGTAAAGCCGGGGTTGCTGTCGGTGTTGCTGCCTGTTGCCGTGGGCGTGGTGTAGGTGTAGACCTTCGACCCAACTACCGGCGACGACCCGAAGCGCATAGCCAGCCACGCATAATCGGCGTTGGATGGCGCTCGTCCGCCGCCGAGCTGCACGTCCCAGCCTGAGCTATCGAATGCCTTGAATTCGCCGGTGTAGTCCAGTCCACCGGTGCTGATGAGTTTGGAGATGGCTTCGCCGTCGCGCATCTGGGCGTTCGCTTGCGATGCGCTGAAAGTGTTCCGGTTGGAGTGTGAAATGCCTCGTTGCGTCACTGTCCCGGCCCGGTTATTATGTACCACACCAATTCCCGCATTGCCCTGGTCGATGACGCTATTCCAGAACGCGAGCACCACATCGGCCTCGAAGCCGACGCTGGTATTGGCTATCAAAGCATCAGCGGTGTTGCCCAAATCCTGCCGCCCGACGCTCACGCTCAGGTCGGTTCCGGCGAAGAAAATAGCCGTAATCAGGAAGGCCGATGCCGGAGCGTCCGTCCAGTTGATGGTCACTCCGTCCGCCTGGAAGGAAACGAAGCTAGCCAGGGCCTCTACTACGCCATCCGCCGTGCCGTCGTAGATGGTCAGGATACGGTCGGCAGTTACGTCCTGGTCAGACCGGTTGTCCATCGAGGCTTGGGCGTGTTCGGCCTCATAGCTCCCTGTCGCTTCGTTTGTGCCGTCCGAAAGCCCCCAATAAAATCCCGCACCGTCAACCGCCGCGCCGTCCGCCGTAGCTCGCGTGGCAATCAAAAGCACGGCCTTGGGGGTCAACCCTACCAAGTCGTCTGTACTAATTGTTTGATTGCCTGTGCCGGTATTAGCGGCAACACGAGTAACCGCGACAGTTACGCCCATGATATAATCATCTCCAAGACGTATCCTTTTCGGGGTACATCAGCGCATAGGCAGGGAACGCCCCTAATGGTTGTTCGGCGGGCAGAAGTTGGTTCAGTAATGAACCTAACCGACGATGCCAGACCACTGATGTACTCCGACAAGAATGTGTCTTTTTCATCGGCTATATTCCCAGCTTACTCCGCACAGCAGCAGGGGTGTCGTATCCGGGCGGTAGAGTACCACCGGGAGGGCTGTTGCCCTCTCGATGATTAGCCAAGACAATTATTGAGTGGATGCCGTGCACGTACAGCGCACGGTTAGCGAGCGCCGTGGCCGATGTGCCACTTGGCGCGTTGGCAATAAGCGCATCCAGCTCTGCGGCAGCAGCCGTATCCATTCCCAAGTAACCCTTTATTCCCGCCGATGTGACACGCCCCATGAGAAGTTCTATCATTGCCGCATAGAAAGCGTGCGTGGCAATGAACGGCTCTTCCCGATACGTCAGTCGCTCTACGAGTGCCATGTTTAATTCTCCGGGCCTATCCAGCCTGATGCTATTGCACCCGGCGCGGTTTCTGCGCAAACAACCCCGCCACAGAAGTAAATGTTGCGTGGAGGATTACTCGTAATCGTTGTATTCGAGGTCTTTATCAGTGTCAGAAAGTCCCCATAAGAGCCGATGAACATATTTTCCATCTTTATAGGAAAACAATCGTCACTAGGAATGGTGCAATCCAGTGGAAGAACCAACGTACCAAATCTATCTGTGTAGCCCTCGGCGGTAATACGTCCTACCTCAGGGTTAGTATCAAAATCTACTAAATTGTCCCATGACGCCGGAATTATCCCGCTAACCTCGTGTATCGCTGTAGTACTGTTGTTATACTTACATCCAATTGGATTGTAAGTTACTCCACCATCCGACGAACATACAAAAGGGAAAGTAAATGGATACACCAAATCTCGACTATCCAAAACTTGATAAGTATCCCGTACTCTAAAAAGAAGTTTCAAAATAGTTGAACTCGCAGGACGCGGTTCACCCGGAAATCCAGTAGGCTTAGAAGTCCAAATACTGTTTGTATTCAAATTTCTATCTCTGATAAACGACAAAGTTGACCGACAACCAGTAAGTTCCAAATAAACACAATCTATTGTGAAATATGGGCCACGCGGAGAGACATATTCAGGAAAAAAATTATCTGGATAAGGTAAGACAGTTCCTTGATAAGGCGTCACCCGCTGGCCGTAGTCCTCCAGTTGGGATGTATAAAGCGTACCGCAATCGCTGGGGTTGGCTGGGTCACACACTAACAAGAAACCCTCTGCGGAGTGTATTCGGGCATTGAACTCTACCGCGTAGTTGCCGAAGTTGTGGTACTGGATGGCGGCGGCCTTCACACACCATTCCGCGCCCTCAAACCCCGCAAGGCAGCCATGAGGGTTGGAGATAATCGCGTCCCACTTTTCCCCGCCGTGCTTCAAGACGTTCTCGATGGGTGAGGATGGATTAGTTGAGCCTATTTGCACCCCGCCCAGGAAGGACTCTATCCCTGGCAGGATTGCGTCCATCTCTGGCGTAAACGGGTTTGTCCCATGTTCATGGTCATAATGACACCCCCGCATACTATCCCAAATAGTATGAAATTCAATATAGTTGTGAAGTAGCCCACTATCAGGACATAGAGGCGCTTCGGGATAAGGCTCCACTACCGAATTTGGCGTAGGTGTAACAGTAGCCTCTGAGGTTGATGTTACGATTGAGGTGACTGTTACGATTGGAGTAGCCGAGGGGGTCACAGTAGGCGTAAGCGTATCTTCCACAACAATGGTTGCTGTTGCAGTAGATGTATGTGTGGGTGTATTCTTTGCTGCTAATACAGAAGAAAGGGGCGGCAATGACCGACTGGCAGTAACGCCAATAGCAAACCCTATAACAACCAGCGCCAGCAATGCAATAGATTGTCTTTTCATATTACACCTTTTTCAACGTAAATAACCCCGCTCATCACGGGGCCATACTCGAAGAGACAGATGAGCCATGTCATCATGGCTCCTCCCTCTTAGAACTCGTCAACTACGACATGGAGGCTAACGGATGACGTACCGACAGCAGAGCGCAACGAAATCTGGCCCGAGTTACGAGCGATGATTTCCTCGCCTGGGCGTGCCACCCACCGATACACGCCACCATTTGCATTCACTGGAATACGTAGCATGACGTTGCCGATGGTAGGCTGTGCCGCCCAAGCAGTTGCGTTGGTGAAGCCAGCAGCCGCAGAATCCGGCTCCAGAGGCTCCATTGACACGCCACCAGATGGGGTCGTCCCACCAGTTGAGCGAGCAACACGCAACTCATTTGCAGCCGAAGCCGTACCCATGCCGCCGACAGAAATCTCGACGACACGAATGCGGCGGTTTGCCGCTGCAATGAGGGTCAGCAAATCATTGGAAGTGCTGAGCGCCGTGTTCGATACTGACATTGCATAATGAGCCATTTCAAATCTCCTTGCCCGTTTGGGCGTTTAGTGGTTCATATAACCAAATTAATTGCCGTACTCTCCGACAAGCACTGTCATAGATAGAGGCCCGGCTCCTTGAATTGCCTTGAAAGAAATATGCTCACCCACCCTATTTGCGGAAACCGGACTGTCTCCTTCACCGTGCCGGTAATCCCAAACAGCTATGCCTCCATCGGAGTTAACTACTAATGATGTAAGCACGTCCTGTACAGTTGGCTGTACGACAAATGTCCAACCAGCAAAAACGTTGGACAAAGTTTCACCCTCCGGTTCCAGTGCCATTAAGGATACCCCGTCCGTGTAGGTCTCTATGATACTTCTCGTGATTTGAACCTCGTTTGGAGAAGACGCTATACCCATCCCAAAAAGGGTGACTTGCAGTAATACGATTCTCTTATCGGAGTTCCCTTCGAGAATCATAATATGTTCACCTGGGGTGAAGGTGAAGTTAGTCCTGGACGCAGAGAATACACTCCATGCACTCATAGTTCAATTGTACCAGTTCAGCTATGCGAAATCAACTGGAGTGCGAGGCGAGGTACTGCTCGGTCTCTGACCGGGTTCGTAACTCAACATCAATCTTGCGAAGGATTTCTGCAAGTTTTGCCAATTGAATAGGCAAAGTGTCGAGCGTCCCAGTGATGGGGACATTGCGAATAATTTGCGATATGACGCTAAGCTCTTCATCTGTAAACATAGTGTCTCCTATGGCGCTGTAGTTGAGTGAAGCTCCAAATAAACAGTGGCGGCCTTTGCGCGGCCAACATCAGATTCAATCGCCCCAATAAGGCGATTGCAATAATTACACAGAAGACCTCGGACTTTTCCCGTCTCATGATTATGGTCTATCATGAATGTTCCACCAGGGGAGAAATCAAGGTGCGCTAAGAGAATGAACCCACGTTACGGAAGTACCCGTAAGTGGCAGATATTTATAGCGAACAGTTCCAGAATCATTATACTGGAACACTATTTTTTCATTTCTGATGTATATGTGGCCCTCAGAAACCAGAGAATTATTCGTAGGATTGGGAGGAGTGGCAAACATAGCAGACCCATTCCCTCCATTCATCCCCAAGTATGTACTGCCTCCAGACGGCCCGCCAGAAAACAAGACAGCTTCTCCTCCCGCCGAGATTCCTCCTCCTTGTGTCCCCTGCCCAGAAATGATAAGGAACCTATTTATCTGCCCTGGGTCTTCTCGGATAGCTGTGCTAGGAGTCGAACCCTCTGTTAGTTTTACATAAAAGACTATGCCCCCGTTCCCTCCGGGAACCAGATTCCTGATTCTAAGCTCATCACTCAACCCACTTTTGAAGTCAATAAGACCCCGATTATTGTTAGAGTCGCCAAAAGATAGCCCAGAATCCTGGTCATTCTTTATGAAAATGCCTACACTATCAACTATGACATCCCCCGCCCCAGCATACAGCTTACCATCTGAAATTTTGATTCCAACTTGTAGGATGTCATTCTCTACGCCAGCAAACTGCCACTCTTCCGCCCCGTATGTGAACCCAGGATACCCCATGCGCACACCAGTAAATCCCATGCCTGGTTCCTTATTGTTTCCAGAGCGGAATTCACCAGAGGAAATTAGTCCAGCATTGTGGGAAATCATATCCAAGGAATAAGCCTGGACATAGTTGGGCGGGATTTGGGTAAGGTGGTCTAGTCGGTCAACCACATCATCCAACACTTTTTTGAGTTCTTGAATGGTCATCTCAGCCATTGATATATTCCTGCATCTGTGACTGACGGAACAGAACTCCGGTTAGGGATGGGTTCCAATCATTCAGCCACGTAGTTTCAGTATCGTGTTCGGGAGACCAGTCTCCGCCCTGGTGTAGACGAATGTTACGGTTCATCCAATCGTCCAGCCTGGCCTCGTCATAGACCTCCCATTCCCAAATAAGATACTGGGTGTAGCCCATCTCTGCCAGCACTAGCGTCTGCTCATCGTCCTTGCGCATACGCATGAACTCTTCGTGCGTCGGCCCCATTGGATTGATGACTATTCGTAGTTGCGGAAACAAGAAGTCAGCCACGATACCGCCGAGGTCAATACGCCCGCCCTGGAGTGAGTTATGCATACCAAAACCTTCTGCTATGTAGGTATGTTTGTCTACTTCCAAACGAGCAATAGGCACATTGCCTATTGGTTCTACAGATACAATCTGTACCTGCCGTATCTTAGTCAGTTTACCAAGTTTTTCTAGGTTCAAATATTTCAACTTGGCAGGACAAACAGAACCAAGAAAACGAAGACACTCCGCTCTACCGCCAGCCAGCCTACAATTTACAACCTTGCGGTATCCATTGTCATAAGACCGATGATACCTGTTGTCGGTATAGTCATAGTTTGTAAACTCATAGCCCAACTGTTCGGCATACTCGTTGAATCGGTCAAGCATGATGGACTTGTTCTGACCAATTGTAACAGAAAGACTATGACCTCCGGTTTGTGTCTTTCCATGTACGACTGCCCCCTCCCCATCAAAAAATCCGGCCACCCATCCAGCTTCCCTGGAATCGTCGGCGTCCCAAACATCCACAAAGACAGGGACATATCCTCCTATACGTAAATTCTGTGTCTCTACCCAGGAATATCCAGTGTTCCTTCCCCAATCGCGCCTATCTGGGGAATAATGAACCAACCAAGGATGATTGGGGGTGGTAATGATTTCTCTTCCATCAGACAACTTGACTTTGTAGGCTTCCATATCTTCGACTTTATTGAAAGTAACCGTTCCTTTCGTCCACTTGCGCATTGGGTCGCCGTCTTCGGTAAAGCTAAGTAACTCGTCCCCGGCCACCAAAGAACCCGCATCAACCCACCTCAAGTCTGCGGTAAGAACCTTATGATTACTAGCAACACAGGACTGGAAATCGAAGTCGACTCCCGGAATCATGTGGAACATCTCTACCAGATACTTGTATATGATTCTTTCTGGAAGTGTACCACGTACCAGGGAATGTGGGACGGCGCGGGCTTCTAGCTCATCCTCACCAACCTTTGGGCGGCGAATACCTCGGCGATGCAGCACGAACCACCAAGGGTCGCGGTTGATAAGCTCATGCCTAATAAGCGTCCGTGTTTGGAATTGAAGAGGACGCTTTGCAGGCTGGGGCAACTTAATGCGTTTCTCAGTCTTGAAGCGTGGCGCTCTAATCTTGGTGGAGTACCCTCTACCTCTAGCCATTACATCACCACCAAGTTGACATTAATCCTGTATTCAATACTGAACCCGCCTTCTTCGTTATCGCCTCTGCGCTCCAGGGGTATTTCAGTCATGGATGAGATGTAGGCATAGTAGTGGTCTCCCACCAAGTCAGTGAACTCAATGGTCGCCTTACTATCCCGCAGTTTTCTAATCTCCTTGACTACCTTACTCGGAGATGTGGGGTTGGCATACATCCCATGCTCCATGTTGGGAGCGGCCAGGATGTTGAAGTTGTACCCGTACCGAACGTCCGGGCGCATGATGAACCGAAGTGTGAAGCTCTCCAGTACGGGTGTTTGAGTAGCGGAATTAGTAACGAACTCAACCCTCAATTGTATATAGTTGAACTCAACGGTATGGTTGCCGCCTGGGTCTCGTAGCTCCACTACTCCATTGCGCTTAATGTCCGACCAGAACACCCAATCACCATCGTCCAGTTTGTAGTAAACCTTCATGTATCTGAGGGTGGTGACATTGCTTACTTCCATCAGCAAGGACGTGGCGGACTTCACCACTCGACGGAAGCCCATGTCCAGGCGAGATGTAACGAGCGCATGAGTCCCGGTGGTAGGGAAGGCAGGGTATGGGAACTCTCCATCCTTGGAGGGATACCATGCATAAGTTCTGTGTGTCGAACCATCCGAGTACCCGTATAGAATGGTATCGGAATCGGCATTGAACGTGCGCAAGGCGTCGAAGTACATGGCCGTTGTTTCGGGGGTAGCAGACGTTCCATCGGTCATGTCGAACATCTTGTGCCAGGATGCCCCATCCCACGAAAGTAACTGGTACTTTGGATAGGCAGCATCGCTGGTCTGCCCAATGCAATATAGGAAGCCGCCGCCCTGCAAGAAGGCGATGTATTTCTTGAAGTGTACGTAAGGGAACTGGTCAGACAGAGGTTGAGGTGTGATGTCTGACACCCGCGAGCCGTTCCACTGATAGATGTGGTCACGCACTGGGAATATGAGTAGACCATTAAAGATGGTCATGGTCTCGAAGTTCTGAGGAGACTGCTCCTTGGTCAGGTCGATAACGTTGCGGGCAATGTTGTCATCGCCGATGTGCCACAGGCCATCTCTGCGGGCTACATATAGATTGCCTGCGTAGACAACCGCCCCTATGGTTGGCTTGTTTCCAAGTCCCACATATATGGCATCCGGGTCTGACGTAGCCCCTTCCAAATCGCTAAGGTCTTCTTGGTCGCTATAATGAACTCGGTTGGAATTGTCCTTGCCAGCGTAGATAAATCCCTTATGGATGATGAGCCATTTGTAATCTGTAGAGGTGGTGCTTAGGCCCGCCTCCGAGTCAACATCGGCCTGGCTAATTTTGCGAAGGCGCTGTCCGTCGGGGGCATAGAACAGATAGTCTTCGGTTGCCAATAGGAAATTGATGTCACCGATTACAGACTGAGTAGCTGGCTTTAGAGACACACCAATAGCGGCATAGTCGCGGGCGTTTGTCCAACTCCACGTCATTGTGTTGGTGGCAGCCCCGGCCTCATATGAGCCAGCACCCTGGCCTGAATTGGCTCCGGCTACTCCAGTTGATGACAGGAAGTCTTGTGTCTGGTTTGCGCCTATGATTATAGCATCAGCCCCGCCACCGGCTTTGAATAGCATGTCAATAGTTAGCTCGTTGGCTGCACTTGACACCGCTATAGATGAGGATGTGCCATTACCAGAGGTGGATACGGCAGTTCCAAACGTGGTAGTTTGATGAACGTATAGATAGGTAGCAGCCCCCGCCACCACTGTACTAGCCGCGCCGAGAGTAACAACAATATCGGCGGTAGCTGGGGTTGGGTTCTTCAAGTACCATATCTGTGCCTTGGGGCCTGCACCAACCGTAGCTAGCTGAGTAAGAGCTACTCCGTCAAATGTCACCCCACTAACGGTAACATTGTTGCGAACCCCAACCCGAACTACGAGCAGTCTATTCTGGCCCAGGCTGGTGACAACATGCCTAAAGGTGAGTTCGTCCGCCGCCGAAGCCATCGCTCTGGAAACGTCGGCTTGCTCTATATTTGAAAACGTAGGGGTTGACCAAGCAAGAGCGCTGTATAAGTCGCTGGTTCTGCGAAGCCCGCCTACCCCGTAGCTGTATGCATATCCATTGAACGTGGCATATCCGCGCCTTTGGCCGCCCGCAGTAGCGTCTGTTATGTACTCCAGAGCATTCATCATGACACGCCCAGAATGGCGGGTATCCAAGTGCCCATCCGTGCGCATGTACCCCTGTGGGTCGGTGTGCCACGGGAAACCAAAACCGTGCTTCCAGTCCGTCATCATCAATGGCTGATACAGGTTGAGGTCGGACATCACAACAGAGCCGCCGGGAGTGGCGGCTCGGGGTGCAAAGTCGATGATGTCCTTCACCCGATAGGATGGCAAATCAATCTTGTACCACTTGCCATTCAGGGCGATGTCTCCGGGCCTGTCTGCCATAGTATGTTATCCGTGCCAACCAAGAGGGTCTAGTGTATCACGATACTGAGAGTCTTGGTCTTCCCAAACAGTTATGTCCAGGGTGTGCGGGTGGAACCTGCCAAGAATTTCATCCGCCCGCTGTTGGTAACGAACGCTCTCAGCATAGTGCATCTCACGATTGAAACGATTGTCGCTAATGGCTTGGCCGTGCAGAATTGAGCAGGCCCGAGCCACAATGTATTCTTTAGGGACGAGGGTGGTATCAGTTTCAGCTGTCAGGCCGGTTGGATGAACCAAATACTCAATGCGAATGCGCATACCGTACAAGGAGGGGTAACGGCTCTTTAGATACAGGGCGTCGGGGAACTCTTTGGAGTCCCATCTAGCCGCTCGCACCTGATACCAGTCACTCACTTCCTGAATTGGATTCCATACAGCATACTTGGATGTGGTGTCAGGAACGGTAGCCCATGCAACGGCAACATTGATTTGGTGTACGCCGGTAAGACTGGCTACGCTGCGAACCTGGCCCTTACCAGTACCGGCATAGATGCTGACCAAATAAGAGCTTGTCACTCCAGTGAAGTCAACCACGCTATCAGTGATGGACGATGCACCGCCAGCCGTAGCCAGACCCCGTATGACACTGGTAGCTCTTTCTATCCATAGCTTGGCCGGAAGCCACACCTTCTTGGCTAGTCCAGTAAGGCTGTACGTAAGCTGGTCTTCACCCAGCACCGTGGTTTGGTCTGATGCCGACTCTGGGAAAGCCTTGCCATCCATCTCTATAGCCCGATTGATTGCTCGATGAAGCTCATACGAATTCCATATGGCATGAATTTCGTAAGTGTCTCCAGTAGCTAGGCTGGCTATGGGTTGCTCCAGGATGGCTGTGTTGGTGTTCGCCAGAAACGTAGTGATATATGCCGACTTCTGTGTTGCAGGGCGATACAACCATTGTCCCGCCCAGAAGTCGTCCCCCTGCGTCAAGCCAGCATCGACAAGCTGCGTGGTGGTAGTACCCGCATCTGCTGTTTGCCCGCCATTGAAACGCCGAAAGAAGGGCATCTTCATCTCAGTACAGATGTCCTGTCTTAGCTGTGCAAGGGTGTACGTGGTCTCTGCCATTGGTTATAGGTAGCAGAAGCTAGAGGCGAAGGTGGCGGAACCAGCGGTGAAATCCAAAAATAGCTGCCACTCGCGGGGGAAGGTCACGGCAGACTTCTGTGTGATACCCGCACCATTCATGTCAGCAACGTTCGGGCCGAAAACATAAGTCACAACGCCATTGGCTACTACCGCAGCGGTAGCAGACCAAAGGATAATCACATTGCCAAAGCTATCCACGGTCTCGATACGAGGCGTAAAGCTCAAAGCCGCCGCCGCAGTAACAGCGATGGAAATCATGAGACCGTCTGACCTACCGCCCTGCCCGCCGAAACGAGCGTCGGCACTTAGAACCTGGGACGGAATCAGAGTGCTCCAATCTGTCTTTTCTCCAAACGACCCCTGTGCGCTGGTATTGATAGTCATGCTGACTCCTAGTTGGAACCAATTGGAAGAGGGTCTCCAGTAGTTCCGTATTTACGATTGATTGTGTCCCACTTCTGAGCCAGAACAGTATCCTGGCTTTGAGCGCTGAGGGCAGCCTTGCGCTCGCTTTGCTCTTCTTCCATCTGACGCCTCTGGCGTAGAACCTCGGCTACGATGAATGGTACTTCGACAGGTCTGCCGGGAGGCAGAACCCATACCTTATGCTTGATATGCACAGCCTCGGGGAAAATCTTGGGGGTGGGCTGGCCTGACACCGACACCACCTCAACAGTTCCGGGTGATACAACGGTCTCGGTTCTCATGTGTACAAGTTCATCTTCAAACTTTAGGCGGGACACCACGGCATTGGCCCTAGCTGATGCTAGCGCCTCCTGAAACTGAATCGCTCCCTTGGCTACTAACTTGTCCTTTTCCTCGCCAGAGACACGAACCTTATCGGCGAGCTTGTCAACCTCTGCCAGGAATTTGGCTCGGTCTGCCTCAAACTGTTCGGCTTTGGTATCGTACTCAGCCATGCGTGCATGTAGCCTTTGCAGTTCATCCGTCACTCGTGAGTTGTTTGAGTTCACTTGAGACAGGATGGAGTTCTGCCCGCGCATTATTTCTTGAAGGGCTAAAGCAATATCCAGAGCTTCGGCATTGGTTCCTGCGGTGAACTTATCTGACAGAAGAGCCTTTACTGCGGCAGCCTCTCCCTCTCCCGAGAGATTGACTTGCTTATTGGCTATCGCTTGCTGTTCAGCGGTGGTAAGAGGTTTGATTTTCTTTGTCATTGGATTGTAGTAGGGCGGCAGTTGCCTACCGCCCCGCATTGGCTAGAACACCATTTCATTCTTGTCCGAACCTGGGCGGAACAGGCAGTAAAACCTGGACTGGCCCAGAGTAGCGCCGGACAGAGTGAGGGTCGCAATCAGAGTGGCTGCGGCGGTGTACTTGAATGGACTGACTTTCGCATTTCCGTAGAAGCCGATTGTGCCTTCGGTAATGTCCGCAGACGGAAGGTGACGGGCAGTTGTACCGGCTACCCCAACATCAATGCCGGGGGTAGTACCGTTGTACGCTGCCACAATCTCGCAGAAAACATCATAGACGAGGGTATTGGGCGGTACGCTGAAAAGTGAAACAGGCGTGCCGGTAATCCCAACCAAGTCTGAGATTGCGAGATACAATCCAGAGTGCAGGGCTTCCGAGACACCGGCCCCAATTGCAATCGGTGGAGCGGGTCTGAGAATCTTAACTGCCATGTCAATCTCCTTCCGGCTTACAGGTCAATGTCGCCGGTAACAGGTAGGTAGACGACATAGAGGTCAGTCTCACCAACCACAGGGATAGCGCCGCCAACAACCACGTCAATGGTGTCAGCGACCAGATACAGCTTGCCACCTGCATAGGTGTCGGCGGTAGCCTGGGTTGTGCGCTTGAACAAACCGTCGGTCTGGGCCACAGTCGGGGCAATCTTGGCCGAAGCCAGGAAGCCTGCGGCGGCAGTACCATCACCAGCAGTCATGGTGACAGATGCCGTCCATCCGGTGCGCGTGTAGGCAAACATATCCAACACTACTACACCGGCGGGGACGTTGAATACGGGTAGGGTCTCTTGGGCATCAAACTGAACATCCACATTTGCACCGGCAGTTGCGCCGATGGTGGCCTTGGCAATCTGAATACGTCCGTCAATCGAGACACCCAAGTTCTTGAGGTCAATAGCTGCCATAGTATATCTCCAAAGATAGGGGAGGGGCATCCTCCCCTATCCAGATTGCTCTTTATTCGAGCGAGAAAATGTTGGTGTGTTCGAGGTCACGAATCCACGCCGAGTTCAGGATGGCCGTGCCGAGGGAAGCCTTCCAACCAACGGTTGCCCGCTGATTGAGGGGGTCGTCAGCGCCAGCAGAGCCTAGCGGCTTGACTATAATCTCGACAGGGCGGAGGGTCTGGCCGGTCTGCGGTCTGCCGTTCGGCCCCTGGCTATCAGCCAAGAGATTGGGGGTAGTACCGGCAATACCGACGTACCCGTATGCATCGCGCCCGATGAAGAGCATCGAATACACATCCGAGCCACCAGCGCCGCCGTCAACGTACTCACGGGCATTGCTGGAGACATAGACCTTGGTGCGAAGGATGCGGCCCACGTAACCAGAGCGCATGGGATTGCCTTCCCCGCTTTCCTGAACAAACATGTTCACGAAGATGGGGTCGGTCATCAGGGACGCCCAGGTATGGGGATGCATAATCGCAACGAAGTCCTCTCCATCAACAGGCAGAGCACCAGCGCTCTCCAGTTCCGCCACCTGCTTCACGAAATCAGCATAGGTGATGTTGTGTTGAGGAGCCTGGAGGTTGGCACGAGCCGCCTGGTCTCCAGAGTAGTCCTTGGTTGCGCCGTTGGTCAGGTCGTTACGAAGGATAACGTCCAAGCTCATACCGGCCTGCTCTCCCAAGATAGCGGACATCTCGGAAATCAGGGGGTCGAACACGGTCATCTCCAGTTCGTCGGTGTGACCAATCCACGAGCCATAGAACAGAGGGGTAATGGTAATGAGCGTCAGGCTCACAGCGGGCTGCTCAGCAGGGGTTGTACCCTCGGTCAGCGGCGTGGAAATGAGGGGCAGCGAGCCATATCTACGAAGCTCATAAGCCCCGAACTTGTTGATGCGGGCGGACATGCCGAACCTGCCGTGAATTAGACGAGGCAGGGCGCGGGTAAGCAGCCGACTCTCATACTGAGTCTTTACTGCGCTCGCAAGGGTGGTCTGATTGAGGTTAGCCAAGTTTGTATCCTCCGGCTTCTACTCGATTGCCTTTACGAGAGTTACACGAACCACACAGCAATTGCACATTTCCTTCTTGCAATACGCCCCCCAGAGAAGCGGGGTGGATGTGGTCTAAAGTGTAAGGTAACTCATCTGTAAAGGTTCTAGCACAAGCCGAACATTGATTATCTTGAAGGTGGAGAAGACGATGAACGTCTTCCAGCGATAGTCTTGCATCGTTTTTAGTGACCTCTCTGCGACGAGCGTTATATCTTGCAACATGCACTCGTCCTTTAGGAGTTCTCTTCCAACGATTTTGATACTTCCTAAACTCTTGGGTGGCTCCCTTTATCCGAAGCCTTTCCTTCGCCTCTTCGTGATGTGACCAATAATGTCTCTTGGCCGCATCTCTGGCTCTGATTGCCCAGAGTTCTGGATTATCCCTTCGCCTAGTATCTTGGCTAACTTTGAAACATGGTTTGCACCAGTGGGTTAGCCCAAACCTTTTGTTCCTGTAGAACTCAGATTCGTCTTTCTCTAATCCACACTTGGTACAGCCCCTCATTTCTGATTCTCCAATGGCCGCCCGCCTTGGCTATTTATCCTTCTAAGGGGATGGTTGTTGGCGGTAGACGGCCTGCTTCAACTAGGCTGTAGACAACCTCTCTGCTTCCGTATTTCTTCTCAAGCTCTTCCCACCGAGGCCCAGAAAATGCAGGGGCCGTGTTGGTGGATGTTGCAGGAGCCGTAGGCGGAGGCTCGGGTGTCGTCTTGGTTTGCGGAGTTGGCTTAGCCGATGCGCTCAGGCGTTTGTTCTCATCAAAGAGATATTTCCATGCCGCCGTTGTCACCCCGTCAAGTCCATCTTCCGACGCCTTGACTAGCAAATCAACGGGGATACCTTCCTGAGCAAACAAAGAGATGGTTTCACGAAGCGCACGCTCTTGTCCAAGCTGTGTCTGTGCTTCGTTATACTGTTGTTCGAGTTCCGATAAATTGGACTTAGCGTACTCAGCCTCATAGAGTTTGAGTGCGTCAGCATCCAGACCGGCCCTACGAACCCTATCCAACTCTGTCTTGAATTGCTTATCCCGTTTCAGAATCTCCTGCTTCAACTGCGCCTCGTTCCTTTGGAGCGTGGACTTCATTTGTCGCAGGTCAGTTTCGTACTTCGCTCTAAGCTGTTCAAGCTCGGCCTTTTCAGCGTCTTGCGGGGGAGTGGGAGGCGTCTCTTGCGAAACCGGCCCATCAACGGGAGGCGTCACTGGTGCAGTAACCGACCCGCCTTCGCCCTCGGCGAAAACCAGAAAATTCTTTAGCATGTCAATGTACTCCTTAACCTAATTCTAACGTAAAAGCTACACGAAATCAAGGGGTAGCTTTTATCGCGGTGTCAATAGTGCTCTTCCACTCGGGGTGGGATACAGCTACCTTGCTGAGATATTCGGCTGTGGATGCTGGCATAGCAGCGCCAAGGAAGGCAGCAGCAGCCATATCTTGAACAGCCATTGAACTCACTGTTTGTGCAAAGGACGGGGGCAGACTAGCAACGTACCTTGCCAGCAGTCCGGCAGTACCTCCGGCTGTGCGGAAGTTGTATGACAGGGCTTGTGGGAAACCGGACGAGCCGCCCCCACCACCCCCGCCACTACCACCAAAGCCACCGCCGCCATAGCTACGGAATGAAGACCCACCACCCCCGCCCCCACTACCGCCTGTTGTAGTAGCGGTGTAGTAATACTTGGCCCATATCGGATTGACCAGAGCGTAAGCATCCCGCATCTGATAATAGTCCTGTATTCTCTTGTAGTTGTCTGGCGACTGGGAGCGGTACTGGCGCTTCTCGCCGGACTCCAACTCATTGTAATAATTGAAGGCTGTCCAGAAGTCCTTGCCCAACTCCTTCTCCACGCTGCTCTTGAACACCTCCTGCTCGCTCTGAGCCTGAATGTATTCCAGGAGGAGTGGGCGGGTGGGAGGGGTAGCCTTCATAGAGACCAGGGCTTGCTGGATTTGAGCCTGCATTGCGGTAAGCTGTGCCGCCTCTTCCGGGCTGCCCTGATACAGGACGCCGCTGCTGTTGTACCACGAACTGATTGTGTCGCGGTCTCCGCCAGCCAATACAAACTGCTCTTGCAGCAGGTCTCGCGCCTTGCCCGGAGCCACCCATGAGAGCATATCCCAGATGCTATCTCGTAGCTTCTCGGTCTCAGTAATGCCGTAATCGAGGCGGTTCTGTACGGTGTACTCAGTAGTACCCGAAGCGAACTTCTTCACATCTTCTATGGTAAACCTGTCGCCATACTCGGTGCGAATCCAGGCGTACATCTCCTCATCTGTTGGGGGCTGGGGGTGTGCGGCCAGGAAATCCTGCTCAGCCAGTTGCCGCTCGTAGCCCTTCTTGTCCTTGACGGCAGCCCAGAATGGAGACCAGTAAAGCTCATCCCACGCACCGTTCAGGGCGTCGAAGATGGTGTCGTTCTTCTTCCTCCACGTCTGCATGGCTGCGGCATTGGTGTTGGCATACAGGCTCTTCCAGAACTCGTCCGGGATTATCTGTCCCTTATCAGCCCGCAGGTTAGCTATGATTTTGCTGACCTTTGTGCCAGTGGAGCGTGTCCATGAGCGGGAACCAAGCTCAGCTATTTGAGGAAGCCGCGTCTCCCACTCCAGGTAACGGGCCTGATATTCTTCATAGGTCTCACCCCTGTCCTTGTTCCAACGCGGGCGAGTAGTGTAAATCATCCTGTACCACTCGTTCGAGATGTCTTCCAGAATTCTTTCGATAGGCTTATTGGAGCCATAGAAGTCGAACTTGGGGTCATACTGAGCCTCAGCCCGCTCAATGTCGCTAAAGTATTGCTCCCAGATGGGAGAGGTCTGCTCGAACGGAGCACCAATAGGCAGAGCGAATAGCTTGGCATCCCGGCGCTCTTGGGCGGCGGCGATGGCCTGGTAATACTCTTCGTTCTTGACTTCCTGGTCTATGTTGGCAGCAATAGTCTTGGAACGCTCCTGTGGCTCATAGATAACTTGGTTCTTGTGATTGGTGATGTAGCCGATGTCCGAGTACAGGCTGTTCAGGAACCCGTTGGGGGTCTGCAAGAACTCCACATACTCAGCATATCTCTCATTGAAATCTGTAGGCCGGTCAAACAGTTCAATCATCACATCGTTGTTCATGGACTGTTGCAGGGCGTAGATGTCATTACGTACCCTGAACATATCAGCCTCGGCTGTCGAGAACTCCTTGGGATAGAACCCGGTGAAGAACGACACCCACGACCTCTGGGCCTCGTCCGTTGTGACCTGGCGATAGGTCTCCTGCCACATGGGGTTGTCACCCTTCTGAGCGATGGCATCCCGTACCGTCTGGTAGTATTTAATCTTCTGCTCATCTGACCAATTGGACTGGTCAGCACGAGCCTTGGCATTAAGAAGCAGTTGCTTCTCGACCAGATAGTTGTGCCACGGTACTTCCGGGTATAGGTCAATCTCTGGCAGAGGGCCGCGCTGCTTCAAGGACAGCGGAACGTTCTCATATCCGGGGAATGTCAAACTCCGGCGGCGGGCCATGTAAAGCATGTCAATGGCCGCCCACCTGGGGATAAGGCTAATCTCCGGGGCGATGGGGAATTGCGGCATGATGTTGTCGTCGATGTTGCCAAACGACTTGACCGTCCACAGAATCCAGGGGGCTACGCTAAACCCATACACCCGACTGGACTCGTCCAATTCCCGAACGACATATGCCAGCGGGGGCATGTCCTTCTCGTTGTACCGCGAGTTCACTTCCAAATCTTCCAACTGCTCAATCGGGGTGAAGACATACCGGAACGAGAGCGGCTGGATAGGGTTGAACCAGATGGGGTCTTTCACTCCTGGGAAGTAGATGGGGACATACCCATCCAGGCGCGGGAGTGGGTCTCCCTTGGAATTCATTGCACCCTCTTGATAGCGGAATGTCCGGCTCATGGACTTGTACTTGTTGTAGAACGCCACCAATTCCGGGTGCAGCATCATAGTCTCTGCCCAGAAGGGTAGTGACCGAGAAGGAAACATCCAGAAGGGGAAGAAGTTCTTCATCAACTGGTCGAAGTTGTTCCTCGTCTGGTAGTCAAGCATTATCTTATTGACATAGGCGATGGAGCCTTGCACACCCCGCCCATCAACATTGCCACCGTGCAGCGTCGTACCAACCAATTCCGCCTTCTGCTTGGTGGCTACGTCGGAGAAACTGTTCAGGGCGGAGATGTCTTCTTTGGTGTACGGGCGCAGAGCGACATGCTTTCCCTTAGCCATGTCAACCATGTACTGCTTCCAAATATCCAGCGTGTTGGACAAACGCTCAAAGTTGCTGATGGCATAGTCGTTGGCACGTATCCACTGTTTCTGGCCGTCACTGATAGCCATTTCCATTGGGGCGGGATTGATGAACTCCTGGTACAGACTACCAAACTGAGACGATATGGCCTTGTCGCGGAACTGTTCAATCTGCCACAGATAGAAGCGGTACTGCTCGTACATCTCGCCCTCGACCACATTCATTTGACTGCGCAGATGCTCATAGAAAGTATCAGGAGTACGGAGAATGTTTGAGTCGAAGCCATCTGTCCAGCCACGAACCCGCTTGTAAACTTCCCAAGCCAGGCTCACGTTCTGGTCAATGGTCTCTTGAGGTACGGCCAGACCATTCCTCTGGGCGTAATCCAAGAAGGCTGCATAGGCAACCGACGTATCCTTCATCTCGCCCAGGTTGGTTATACCTGTGCTAGGAGTAGGTACATCCGACACCGCATCGTCTGGGTGAAAGACAATAACCTCAGTGCTGGTCTCGAACCTATCCAGACGACCAAGCTCCTGGCTGTATTCTAGTTTGGTTATCCTTCCAGACTTCAACTCATCGTCCAGCATATCAACGAGCATCTGGCGCTGTTCGGGTGTGGTTTTGTTTATGATAATTCCATCATATCCCTGAGCCTCAACCCGCTCACGAATAGTATTAGATATAAGCTCGTTTATCTCGTCGAGCGTTATGTGCTTCCTCTTCAATGCACCGCGAGGCCCGTACATACTGGCATAGGCAACCTGCTCCACATCCTCGGCTATCTTACGAAGCTCGGACACATCGTTAACCACATATGGATTCTGAAGGCGAATTTGCTTGGACACTACCTTTCCACCGGGAGCATTCTTGGCGTATCCTTCCGCCGTCTCCTCCCACAACGTCCAGTATTGCCCCTTCCCAAACCAGCCAAAGTCTACTGGCGTAACTGGAGATGTGCCACGATATAGCACCGCCTTAAACTCCTGAATAGGAGGAGTTACTGCAACAGCAGCCTTAGCCTTCTTTCCCTTGGTGGGAGGGGCTGCAAAAGAGACTGCCTCAACAACATTGTCTCCATACCTAGCCCGCGAAATGTCAAGCATCTTCTTAGATGCATCACTAGGCTCCAGCATATTCCACTCGTCAATCATATCCTGCACTTCGGGCTTGAACCTGGTGACATCAACCACAACCCCGTCGTACCCCTGCCCCTCCAATAAAGAACGAAGATAAACAGACCGGGCTTCTACTGCGGCAGCCTCGTTCCCACCCTCGGCAATAGCCTTGTCATATACGCCCTTACCCAGAGCGAATAGTTCTTCGTCCGTAGCATAGAATGGGTTAGCAAGCCTTACTTGGCTGCCCACCACATTATCAAGACCCACAGCATACGTGGCAGCATACGGCTCAAGAGTAGAATAGTACGTACCCTTGCCGTAGAATCCTGCATCAACCGGAACCTTGCGCCCAGTACCACGGAATACGTTTTCTACGAACGGTCTAGGGGTCGTCTTGAATTTAGCTATAAGACTTTCCAAAGACTCATCTGTAGCTGATGCAAGCCTACGTAACTCATCAAAGGTAGAATGAGTATCCACCACGGACATGGGGCTTACAATCCCCGGAGACGCCGGAGGTATAGCAACAGACGCCTTCGCCTCGTCTCGACGAATGTAATCATTGATGATGCGCTTCATCATGCGCTCTTCGGTAGGAATACCAAACTGCTCAGCGACCAGCTTCATCTCCCGCACCATAGACTTCTTGGGAGGAATAAGGTCTTCCTGCTTCACCAGATTATTTAGGAACTGGATGACATCTTGCGACAGCCCCTTCTCTACAGCCGGAGAGTTCTCAATCGAACGACGGATGTTTGCCAGCCATGCCTTGTAGTTGTTGACGGCAACATGCATCCCCTTGTGCTTACGGCTATCGAACGGCTCGAACTTTTCCAGGAGTAGGTTGAAGGCGGTCTTGCCTTCCGCCCGCTCAAGATTGGACTCGTGGATGACGGTGACGGGAAGCTGTGTAATGTCCTTGGCTTGGATAGCATCCAAGATTTGCCGTCGGCCCAACACCAACTCCACATCGCCGTTCTTGAGAATAGCCAAGACGACCTCATCCGTTTGCATACCGGACTTGTCAATCGCCTCCAGCATACGCTTGAGAGTCCTGGCGTTCTCGCCAGTAGGTTTCTTGAGTTGACGCAGCAGAGATGGAGGCAGATGACCCGCCTTGTAGGTGTAGCGTGCCTGCTCTTTGAACACGGCCTCAGCAAACGCCTGTACGTGCTCGGGCAACCACTTCTCCTTTACCTCTATTCCGGTGACAGCTTCGACGTAATCCCGAACAGCTTCCAATTCTCTTGAGGCGTTCTTGTGCCACACACCATCCAAGTTCAGGTCGCGTAGATAGTGTTCACTTGACAGGCGCAGCATGTCGGGAACGTTTGCCCCGCCCATACCAAACAGGAAGCCACGATTGACGCCATCATTCGTCCGGCTGACCGCCCACTTTGCGAATGCGGCCTCGTCAACTATCTTGCCATCAATAATCCCGAGACGGCGCAGATACTCATCCGGTGTACGACCAGCCTTCTGCCCCCACTCAACAGCATGAGTAGTAATTACGTCCACCCAGGCATCTGCTTGAGGACTCTTGGAGCCTAAGTTGGAATACAGGGTAGCATAGAGAGCGTTGGCAGCATCTTCACCAACACTCTGTCGTACCTTCCAGCGCATAGACCGGAAGGAGTTGATAACCTCTCCGTTCTTGGGAACGAAGAACCTGGCCTGCAATCCCTCCTTGACCTTAGCCGCATACGGCTCGAAGTTCTTTTTAGTAGAGAAGTCGAAGGTAACTCCAAGAACTGTGATACCGTCCGACCCCATAATTGGGTGGACACCGACGCTGTTCAGGAATTTGAGGTTGAAGTCCTGATAGGAGCCATCCCCAAACCAAGACTCAATGTACTCCACTACCTCGTCAAACTGGCGGTTCTCCAGCTTGACCGCGAGGTCGGTCTCAATGTCAACCAGCTTGGTAAACTCTTCTATAGCCAGGTCATACCACTGGCCCCACCGCGCCTGCCTAGATACTTCGCGCATCCCAACCTTAACGGAGCGAGGGCCGGGAAAGACAAAAGTGAAGTAGTCCTTCAACGCAGACATAGCCAGAGACCGCCGGGATAGGAAGTCACTGATGTTGCGAGCCAGGTCGGGTGGAACCTTCATCGTCCGAGTAGCATCTCCCAAACGCCGTGACGACTCAGCCAGCTTATGGGCGATGTCAGCATACTCGGGCGGGGCCGGTAGTATATCCTCGGCAAGACGGTGGTCGCGGGCAATAAGAGCAGCCGCCCCGGTCTCGGTCATGACATCGTAATCACGCCCGTACATCTCCCACAAGGCATTAGAATCTTCATATGGAATCTTCTTTCCGTGTAGAGCTTCCAGAACGTCGCGCAAATCGTCGCGCCTGGATAACTCTCTGGAGAAGAAGAATGATGCATTGGCATCGTCAACAAAGGACGCGGCTGGATTATCAATAAACTTATCCAGCTTGGCAACAAAATCCTCTTGGCTAGCGAACTTGTTATATGAGAGTATCTCATCCTGATTCAGATGCCAGAGAGATTCTTTCACGGCGGTATTCAACTGCCCGCGCACAGCCTTGACGTTCGTAGAGAGTTCAACCTGGTCTCCAACTTGGATAACCAAGCCCCTCTTGGATGGGACTACAAGAATGTCTTTGCCTGGAACAGTCTCCACAGATGCGAAGGGAGTAACCGCTTCTTTGAAGTCAGTAAGAAGGGTACGAGAGATTTTGTCCTTGCGCGTCTTGATGCGCCCAATCGCCTCAGTCTGTCTTGAGGTCTGACCAGAGATTGGGGCAGCCCCTTTCAACGTTTCCTGCGTAGGCACGTCCGCCGCCACCTTATCAACATTTATGTTGCCGGTAGCCTCTCTTAGGGCGAGGTTCTCGCCCATGATTGTCTCGGTCTCAATACGAAACTTCTCGGTAAAGTCGTCGAAGAACTTGACGAACTCATTCGCTGTTGGGTCACGCCCGTCCATATGGGCACGCTTGGTAATCTCTTGAAGCTGGCCGACAATGGCTACAACAAAGTTCTGCTGGTCATCGGCAGTAGCAGCCATCAAAGACGCCTCAACCTCCGGCGGCACAAGCAGATTGAACACAGCGCCGCTGCCACTCTTGCCAGTAAGGGCGTTGGTATATGCGCGTATCTTGGACGGCACTCCCTCCGAGTTCCGCCAGATAAGGTCGGCAACAGGCCGTATGCTTTCTGGAACATCGGCCATAGCCAAGCCCTTGAACCCAGGCTCCAAGGCCCGTATCATGGTGAAGTAGCGTTTGTGGAACAGGCGCAGACGCAGGGCAAACTCAACGTAAGTATTGAAGTCCACCATTGCACCGGGTATGGCCTGCAAACCAGTGGGCAGCTTCCATCCGTTCCACAAACGAGACATGGTTCCCTTGAGACCGGGCGGATAATTGGCTATTTGCTTTGCAGCAACCGCCTCAGCATCCTTCAAACGCCTGTACTCATACTTCCAGAAGGAGTTCTGGAACAAATTGGGAGTCCATCCCTCATACAGAGCACGAGCAGCAACCGTTTCTTCAAATCCCAAGTCTGAGCGAGCCAAGCTCTGAGCAAACTCCATAGGGATGTGGCCCAGTTCATCGGTGAATTGGTGGCGGATACCGAACAGCACATCTGACAACCCACCCAGAGGGCTAGCTCCGTAGATGAACATACGTGATGTGGAGTCGATTAGGTTGTTGACCAACCATCGCGGAGTAAGCAAAACCACCTTGACCCACGAGTCGCGGGCCTTCCACAGCCAAGCCAGAGATGCCTCAATAAGGTTGGACGACAGTTCCGCCCGTCCGGTCTCTTTCAGCCAGCGGGTAGCCATGCCCGCTACAGTGTCGTCAAGCAGCCTGCTCCCTTTATAGATACGATGCTGGTCAATGAAGGACTCTGATAGGGTGTCGGCGAACTTGGCAATGCCAACGTCGTTGCTCCAAGCAGTACCGAGCGTCTTCTCTACCAGACTGTCTATGGCGGCAGTACGAGCCGCATCATCGGTCATACGAAGTAGTTCGGGGTGGTCTTTGATAACCCTGGCCCGAATAGCTTCTTCGGACTCCATGATGGAGCGGTCAAACAGGCTGCCATACTCATCACCAGGAATGTATCCGTCTTCTCTGGACAGACCATACTTCTTCTGGGCTTGCAGTTCGGCGTTTAGTTTTTGGGCAGCCTCAGACCGAGCAACAGCAGCAGGCCCACTTACGTCATTGTAATGACTGCGAAGGAGCTTGAACTGGTCAAAGCTCATGTTCTCGATACCACCACCGCCGGGTAGGGTCTTGTAGTGCTCGAAGATTTGGCGCACGGCATTATCGTCGCTCGTGGCGGCGGCCTCATGAAGAGCGGCCTGGAGAGTGTCCATACCACCGACGAGTTCTTTGCGGGTAGAGTATGCATCTGCCCACCGAGTTATGATGTCGTACCAATCACTCTTGATTTTCGACGCGGCAGATGATGTGGCGAGACGGTTTAGGTAACGATATATCGAGCTTTGGCTCTTAAGAAAATCGTCTGCCTTGGACGTAGCCACACTCAGCTTGCCAAGGATAGCTGCCGTGCCCTTCTCGAACACGACATTGGGGATAAGGTTCAATGGGTCAAGAACCATCTCACCAAAGAATTCTGTGCCAGCCGACGCATGATACTCCCGCAGCCGCTCTAACTGCTCAAGGTTCAACTGTTCGCCAAACTGAACAGTCAACAGAGCGACATCGTGAATGTATGCGGCCTTACGCTCAGGCTCTCTGTCCCAAGTATAGGCATAGTATTTGTTGAAAATTGGATTGGCCTTCTCGTCCCTAAGTATGGCCTCTTCTGCCAGAGTGACGGCATACTCATACTGGCCCGCAGCCTTCGCAGCCAACGACGCAGCAAATAAACGGTCTGCATCCTTCTTAGCGGCGGTAGACTCCATGAACAGCGCAGTCAGTGTCGGTCTGCCCCCCTCCACCTCGGCCAAAGTCAGTAGACCCGGCTGGCCGAAGCTGTCGGCAAAGCTCTCCCATGCGGCGGTAAATGCTCTATCAGCGGCAGCGGTTCTAGCAGTTTCGTTGGACGTTGCATCGTCCATATGAAGCTGCATCTTCTCAGTATCGCTGAGTCCAGATTCAAGTTGCTGTTCAAGAGGCAAACCACCAGAGAAGGACAGGCTTTGCTTTAGGGATGGCTTGCGCTCCCACATATCTGTAATGAATTCCTTAGCGGCAAGGATACCTTGCGAAGCCACCATCTTGTCAGCCGCCTCACTTCCGAAAAAGCCTCTTGCCCCCAAAGATGGAGCAGAAGCGCCCCGAATAAGCGGGCGCAATAGATGCCCCAATATGTATTGAGGCCATTGAATTGCTCGTATGTACAGGGGCTTAGATGAGATGGCCTTTCTGGTTTGAATGTCTTTGTCCTGATAGAACGGCTCACCAGACGCCAACCTGCCGACTTCCGGGGGGCCAGTTCTTTCAGGCTGTCTTTGAATAAGGACATCAGTAGTAATCGGCGGTCTGCCAAAGGCGGGGCCGGGGGGCAGTTGGGATTGAATAGACGGAATTGGAGATGGGATTGCCCTAGTCACCACCCTGCTGGTACTTTCTGTTGGGCGCGAGCCAACACCCGCGCCCGTTACCGGATAGGCTGTAGTCGTCCCCCCGTTGGCAGGGGGATTGATGTCGGCTGGCGTAAAACCTGGGCCACCACGATACCTGCCCAAGGACAGTTGGGCAACATACGACGGAATAGACCTGCCCTGTGCAGCAGACGGCACATCGGGTGGGGGAGTGTTGGGCCTGGTCGCTGGTTTGTTGAACTCCCCGCTTAAGACCAACTGACGCACGTAATCCCTAAACTCCTGGGTGTACCACACAGGGTAAGCGTTCTGTGGCATGGTACGTTATTCCTTCGGAGTACGAGGCTTGCGAACCTTCTTTTCTTGAAGCTCCAAGACGGCAATCGTTCTCTGGGCCTGGTCAAGCAGCAAGAACTTAAGCAAATAGCCCTCGGCGGCAGCATCATTCAGAGCATCATGCAGCCTGCCAATGTCTTGCTGGAGGAAATACAGAACGCGATACTTTTCCATGTGGAGTCCTATCCAAATAGTTTTGGGTTCGGAGCGCCGAAGCGAATCCGTCCCGATTGTGTGCGGCTGGCATTCATCAGGCTCCCGCCTGTAAGGAATGGCTGGAGGAAAGCCTTGGCAAGAGCGCCGTATGCGCCCAACTTACCGGACTTGGCTTCATTCAGGAGCGGGTCAACAGCCCCAAGAAACTTGGTGTACTCCGCTCTACTCATTGGCCTACCGCTAGTACCAAAGTCTCGCAGCGTATCCGCCACCTGCCGTAGATACTGTAGGCCGGGGCCGAACTTATCAGCTTTGAACCCAGACGCAGCTCTCATGCGCTCTAGTGAAGATAGCGCAGACTGAGCACGCTGGACAGATAGATAATTGGCTCGCACTCCTGGCGTTACGGCCTTGGTAACACCAAACTGGAAACGAGTTGAGTCGCCAAAGTCCACCCCCTCGCCCTTGAACTGGCGGTCAATGTTCGACGCAAAAGCTCTGCGGTCTTCCGGCGACAGGAATGGCAGCATAGCATTGGTGAGCATGATGTATTCAGTAGTGGGATTTAGCTTATTGGCAACCAGTCCGTTCCACCACTTTGGGCCATACCCCCCAGCCCCGTAAGCATTCTTCCACGTAAGAGGAGGAGGCTTGGGGCGACTAGGGGCTTCTGGAGCACCGCCACCACTTCCAGTCCCCGGATACGTGAAGAAACTACCAGGAGCGGGATACTGTCCGCCATAGGCAACGCGCTGGTAATAGTCCGGCTCGCCAAGTCCCGCATACCCACCAGACCGATAATACTCAGGCTCGGTCATGCCGACGATACGACGCCAGGGTTCGATAGGGTTGAGGTTAGCCATGTTATGCTCCGTTCCTTTTCGCTTCCATCGCCTTGATATACGAGACAACGCTATCAGGGCCAAACTTCTCAACTAACTTCTCGAATTGTTCTGGCTGTAGCTGCTCATACATTTGCAAGTCTGCATCCGAAGTCTTACCTACCTGTGTACGTGCAGTATCAAAAGCCTTCGATGCAATCCCCTGCATCTTGGTTAGAGATTGAGCGTAGACATTTTTAGTAGCCACTGACTTCACCCGTCATTGTGGGGCTTGCCCCGGCCATGTTCTCCATCTGGCTTGCCATATCCTCACCCTGCGGTGCTGTTGGTAGCGGCGAGCCTGTCGGGGATTGCGTTCCCATCATTTGCTCTGGGTTGTTAGGCTCGTTCGGACGGCCAGGAGTTCCAGGCAATCCGCCTGCCTGCATGGACTGTAGAACCATAGCAGCAATCTTGTCACCTTCTTCGGCCCGCTTATTAAGCTCAGCCATCATGATGTACGATTGTACCATAGGGTTCTTCATCGCCACCTCGATTTGCTGGCGCTCCATCTCCTCATCTGGCTGTTGAATGTCCAGATAGCGCTCCATGATAGTCCAATCGGATAAGACGCCGCGAGCCTGGGTAGCCATAGCGTGCCGACGTACTTCCTCATTCGGGAACTTGGGACGTATCTCCGCCCGCACGACAAACTCTTTGGCATCCTCGAAGTCAATCCATTCAGCAAAGTCCTGACCCTTCATGGTTCCGTACACCTTGACCTGCCCACCTCCAGCAAAGTGAGAGCACATCTTGATGGCTTTCTTAGCCCAGGAGGTAAACAGAAGTTCCAGGTGCTTGACAGGCTGTTCGAGCCGGATGCGGTTCTGGTCTCCAAGCTGAGACAGAGCGTATCCAGTTACCTGGCTGGCCCCGGAACCGAACATAACGTCTGAGAAGCCGGACTGTTGGATGCGGGCACGGAAGAAGTCCATCTGCATTTGCACATCCGGGGCATTTCCAGGCCAGGAGGGAAAGCCAATCTCTTCGTCAGTAGACAGATTGACATGGTGGCCTAGACCTTCAACAGAGATTGGCCGTCCGGGGTGAGTCTTGGTGACTATGGGCAGAGATGAGTAGATGTCAATTTGGCGCTGGCGACGGTTGACAGACCGTTCGAGCAAAGACACAGACTCAACGAGCGGGGTAATGATTGATTGCCACTTACCGGATTCGTTCTTGTCTGTTGGTTTGAAAAGCTGTACAGTATATGGGAGGTCGGTATAGCCAGCCATTTCCCTGAGTTCATATCCAGGAATGAACCGACTATTGAAAAGGCAACAGTTTCTTACCTTCAAGCTGCCGCTCTCAGTGGAGTAGTCCCAATAATCTACGAACTCTCCGGTGTTGAAGGACTTTTGGTTCTCATCCAGGTGCTTGAACTCCGGCAGTTCAACGTTATACATAACCTCAATATCCAGAACAGTACGAACCTCGGAGCGCCCCATAACCAGCCATCGCTTAGGCCCGCCCGGTAGCATGAACATTGTGTTGGGGTCAATGACCTTGATGCGTAGGGGTAGTTCGTCAAAGGCATACGTTTCTCTGACCCCCTCCTCTGATGTCTCGTCCTGGACTTGGCGTGTCTTCATTACCGACTCGCCAATGTACTTGTCCCACACAGAGTAGACCGCTCCGCCACCATCTCTGGTGAAGTTAAGCATAAGGTCATACTGCAAGCTGGACTCTTCCCGCTCAGCATTGACACACCAGGCAGCATATAGGAACTTTTCCAGAGCGCTGGACTTCTTCTGCTCCTTGTAGGACGGAGACCAACCACTGGCCGACCACACTAGCTGATTAGCCAACATAATGCCAACAGCCAGGTCTACCGTATTTCCATAGGTTGGGTCACTGTAGCGAACCTCGCCCGTCTTGGGCATGGTATCGTAATGGGAACCATCATAAAGCTGCCGCCATTTAGCGATGTTTGCCCGCCACCCCTTAACGTGCTCCTTGGCCGACATGATTCGTGTCAGCACTTTATTGAGTTCTTCGCTCTGACTCATCTCAGCCATATTAAGTCCTTAGGGGGAACGGTATTCCCATATTCTCAGAATAGTCTGATGGTAGCATGTCAGCGAACGGAGCAACCAGACGCAGAGGTATGGACACGTCTACTCCGCCACCATCCACCGCATCGTAGGCAGCCATAGCCAGAGCAATGGCAAAGTCAACCGGCTGCATGGTTTTCTTGGTTGACGACTTCACAATTCTAAAGCCGCGATTGTTCGTCTCGGCCACAGCCATCTGGATATGCTTGCGGGCCTCTTCGTCCGGGTAGGCTTCTAAATTACGGTTCTTGAGAAGGTCATATAGAAGCTGACTTGCAGAGGTCATCGCAGGCACGGTCTGAAAGAACTCATGAACAGGCAGGCCCCTGTTCCTCATTCGCACCATTGTTTGGTGCAATTGAGACGGGTCGTAGCCAACGGAGGCAATCCGATAGCGGCGGTTCATATCCATCAAAGCCTGTTCTACTGTAGCGTCCAGGTCGAACCACTCGCCCTGCTTAGGCTTCCAGATGTGGTGTTCGACCAGCCCAAGTTTGGCTCGGGTTGCATCGTAGGCCACAGCCACTACAGCAGTACAGTCACGCTTCACGCCCGCATCTACACCAATGTAAATCGGGAACTCACGAAGCGGATGCTCAGACCATAGGGCGGCACTAGCTTCGTAAATCTTGGCTGCCGCGTCCCACCACTCAACCGGAATGAACTCTTCATGGGTAGTCACCCATCGGTTCATATGCAAACGCAGGAATGCCGACGGGCGCAGCGAGGTCATCTGCTCGTCGATATACTCCTCCGTCTGCCAGGGCATGATAGGTTCATGGTTCCAGTATGTGAACTGTCGCCCATTAGCCCAACATGGCAGGTCTTTCAAAGCCTCAATGGGCTGGCCCAAGCCCTTCTCATGCTCGTCCAGCCCCACGCCACTCAGGTACAGTTGCCAGAGAAGGTCGGACTCATTTTCAAATCCAGCGTATGTAGCGATGAATCGTAATGAGTTCGGTACGGTGGGGATGGGGGTCATTTCGTCCCACATACGATGAGACAGTTCGGAGGTAACACCCCACAACTCATCCCACACCGTAATGGAGTGACGGGAGCCAGCAGCCGAGCGGTAAGCCTGAGCGAGCGCCTGAATGAATGTACCGTTGGGATATTCAATCCGGTACTGGGTAATCTTGGCGCGTCGAGATGGCGGCTTGCCCAAGTTCCAATGCTCTACATGGAACTTCACGTCACGCATAACACGACCCTCGGCTTGGTCAAGGTCGTTGGCGATTACATAAACCTCAGTACCCGGCTCCATCTCCTCTGCGCCCCAAGCTGCAACAGAAGCACCAATGGTGGTCTTGCCGGACTTCTTGGTAGTAGAGAACAGAACTGTTGTGTATGGAAGAATGCCTTCTTCGTTCGGAGTCATGGCTACGGACAATATGCGGCGCTGTTCGGGCAGGAGCTTTAGATAACCGGCCCCAACCATGCGCTTCTTCTCGTCGTCCCATATCTCCCGGCTCCAAAAGCCGCTCTCTCCCATCCACGAAAGGTAATCTTTCACGAAGGCCCTAACTCCCGCTTTATGCGGGTTTTCATTCAATTATATCTCACGAAACGTTAATAAAGCAAGACCCCCTATGTGGGGGTCTCTACTTCCTTCACCACCTGGGCGCGAATCTTGATGGAATACTCATATGAGTTGCCGTCTTCGCTTATCTCTCGCAGAGTAGTGACTTCATGAATGACAACCCCCTTTGCCACCTCATCGAACTTGGCTAACACGAGCCTAATGGCCGCGCTAATTTCCTTATTGAGTATTTCTATGTCCAATCTGGTTAGCATGTTAGCACCCCACCGGATTGGAGAAGATGGCCTCATACCAGTCCGACATATCGCTGACATCTACCGCGCCGGTAATACCAATAAATCTGGCCTTATCGCTATACTGCCACAGAGCTGGGTCTTCTGGCATTCCAACCGGGCGATACCATATTGGCATGTCGCTGTATAGGTTGGGGTCGTTCGGGTATCCAGCAACCCATTTGAGGCGAGATGGATTCGTCAGCCAGGCCGGGGGGACGACAGCGTAAAGCTGGTTGAGATAGTTGCGGCTTGAGTAAAGGACACAACTCTTACCGAGCGTGTTCTCCACATAAGACAGCCAATTCTCAATCATCCCGTTCGCTGTTGCCCTGGACATACCAGATGGTAGATACCCCTCTATGTCGAACACCGGCTTGAAGTCTGGCGTAATGCCTTGAGCCTTCACCGTGCGCAAATAGGTATCCGCCTGAGACCGCCAGTTTTGGGTGTAGAGGAAGAAATGATAGGCCCACGTTGGGTATCCGGCTTGACGAGAGCCACGGATGTATGCAGCAAACAAGGGGTCGATGTAAGCATAACCATAGGTGGCTCGCAGGATGACCAGAGCGGGTCGGGGAGACATCCCTACCCAATCCGTCACTATCTCCCATTTGCTAAGGTCAGCAACAACCGGCCTCTTGATGTCAACTGGAAGAGATATAGCGGCAAGCTCTCGAAAAAGGCTTTCACTTTCAGTCCCTACAATCTCGACCAAATGCTTGGGTGGATTCTCCGCACTTCTGGAGCGCAGCTTGTAGTATTCATACACTAATTGGTTCATCTCGTTTTTTCCTTGTCGTACTGCCTTATCCAATACCCGCCGTTCGGGTCTTGTGTGTATCCCAGGTCTATAACATTCTGCCTTCGCAGAAGCTCCCACACACGCCTGGCTTGGTTGGTGGTTATGTTATACCACCTGGGCAACTCGCCCAAAGCTCTTGCTTGAATGGCATCGTTAGCCACTCTGGTTGGTTCACCTGGTTTCATCGGCTTCCATCAGAGCCACATCGGACACCTTTTGTCGGGCCAGATGGCGGGCGAACAATGCATTGTACTCGTCGTCGTTCTCCACGACTCTAACCGTGACCTCCAGATGTTTTCCACCAGAAAGCCGGGAGTCCGCCATACTGTCTCCATCTTCAATATCGTCGGCATACACGTGATAGGTGCTGAACTCTACTGTCTCTTCGACAGCCAGCACCCATAATGCCGCGATTGCAATAGCAAGTTTTTGCAGAGGGTTATACATCGTAACTCCTTGAGGAACCTTTCCTCCACCACCACAGGGCGAGGTGAATACCGTAAACGTTGAAGTAAGCAACAAGCATCGCTACGACGATGTTCTCGTGCATCCTGGCGATAATGTTCCACATCCCAATGTCTATCAGAAAAACGAACAGGGCGGTAAGTATAGCCAATATTTTGCCGTAGGTCATGCCTCCTCCATAGCGAAGGCGCGGTCAAACTCGCTCTCGCCCAGGTCGAAGCACTTGGGACACATACCAGCCGCACTCGAAAAGCAGTACCGCCCGCAATGCTCACAGGTCGTGACCAGCCAATCCAGGTGGCGCTCACACACGACCAATGAGTCTTCAAGGTCGTACCAGCGCCCCCCACAAATTGGACACAGGATGTTCAAGTTAGCAACAGTTGGCTCAGTAATGGTAGTGTTCATAGACACATTCTACACCATACATACGCCGCTTGCATAGGAAAGTATATGAGAGAGAGATTAGAGTTTGGGCTGTTAACTTGACAAGCCGCCGGAAAACCATTATTATCGGGACGGGGAAAACGAGGAGGAATATTTTCCCTATTAAATTATTAAGTAGTTAAGCAAAATCTACATAAAGTTACTAAAAGTTGTAGAAAGTTGAGTCCTCTCCTGGTACAAAACTTAACTTTTTTGCGCCGCGATTTTCTAATCATACATTAATCTATTTCTCTGGAGGAGTGTGGTAGCATGGGGATATGAAAGACGTAATACCAAGCCAGATAATATTCTGGACAATAGCCGCTCTGTCATTGCCATTTGTGGCGTGGGCGATTTTGGTGGACGCCATATTTCCACCATTCTGGAGTACACATGGTAGGCATAGTGACATCTATTACCAACGAAGACATTCGTCTGGCGTATCTGGAGGGCAGGGAGGCTCGGGAGCTAAAGCAACCAAAGTCATCCAACCCCTATCTCGATGGGCCGGAGAAAAGCTCAACGTTGGCAGGCTCCTGGAACAACGGCTGGCACAGCACAGATAGGCCATAATGCCACTCAAAGCTGTAGAGGCCAAACACGAGACTGTCACGCACCATTTGGACAGCATCATTACCTTCGGCCAGTATAAGGGCCGGTCAATAGATTATGTTCTGGATATAGACCCGAATTACATCATCTGGGCGTATAAGAACATATACTGGTTCGACATAGATAATGATGTTGAAGAAATGGCCGACTCCCTTAGATTCGACAGAGGGCTATACTACACTGGGAACGACTTAGACCCATACTACTAGAAAAGGAATGAAAATGCTACCCGACCCAAACGACCCGAACATTATTGGTTACGGCCAATCCATCGAGTTCATAGAGCCAAACCCCAGACTGGTTGGGATGGCGGAGACCATTCTGCAACAGAATGCGGCCATACTTGCCATCAACCAACAGCTTACCATGACTCTGCTCAGCCTGCCGCTTGTCTTGAAGACTCACATCGAGCGAAGAGACCCAGAAGAGGTGCAGGAATGAGGAAGTCCAAGAAGAGTATCTATCTAAATCAGGGCAAAGTAGAGATTGCAATACTGGAAAAGGGCATATTGACCCGCCGGTACTACCTGAACCCCACCAAAAGCACCAAGAGGAGGATAGAATGCATGTACAAGGACAGCATTATGAACGGAGAGAAGTATCTTGGGCTGTCCAGCAACGAATTCACCCTGGTTTGGAGAAAGATTCGTAAATAAAATGCTAACAATCAACATTTACAACAACGGAACGGGCGAAAAGGACACCGGAAACTACGATTGGGAGGCTCTTGTCAATCATACGCTTATCGACTCGGGTAGAATCGAGAGCCACAGACGAAAAAGGGGCTGGAAAGCCCTCATTGGGCGCATTTCCGAGCCATCTTTGGACGAAATTCTGGCTATTATTGAAGCAAAACGCAGGAAAGTCATGAAAGACAGTAATGACCCGTCCTGGACTGAGCATTTTGCAGAGCTACAGAGTGAGATACGCGCCACTTGGGAGAATTAGTGGGCGTATTTGGAGGAGAAATGCCAAGAAATGAATGGGAAACAATGAGAATGATACAGAAGTATCTGGACGGGTTGGCAGAATTCCATTTTCAACAAGCTGACCTGCACTTCGAGAAGGCCAGAAGTTGGCGGAAGATACTGCACTACTCCGCTCTTGGTTCCTGCGTTGGAGTCGTGATTATGTTTATTCTATTGGCGTTAGCCAAGTAATCTCTTGGCAACCCAATTGCCGACGTACCACCCAAAACCCGCCACAAACGACGCAAGCAAAATCCAAAGGAACGCTAGTACAGACCAATCAAACATAGTAGTTCTCCTGAATGACCCTATTATACCAAAGGAGTACAGAATGAGCATTTGTCAAGTTTGCAGCGAAGGGGTGATTGGCAACCCAATTCCCCGCATTGTCACCGTTACCCACGAGATGGCTATGGATGCCGGAGATATGTCCCTGGAGGGCACACAGTGGGACATGGGGGCGGAGTGGCAGTACGAGCCATGCTGGTGTTGTCAGGGTGATTGGAAGAACTGCCCCACGTGCGCTAGTGTGCCGGGGTATGGATACCAAACAGGAGTATAAGCTATGGAAGCACAACTTTTGAGAATGGGACAGGTCGTAGAGTATGTGACTGTCGAAGGTGTTACCTGCGCCGCCATCGTTGCCAGCGTAACAGACCGTCCCGGCGGGATAGTCAACCTGTGTGTATTTGCCAAGGACGGTACGCCCTATAGCAAGCAGTCCGTATCCTTCAAGGGCTTTGGCAATAGGGAAGAACTCAAACCCGACACCTGGCACTGGATTGAATGAGTACCGTTACCTACAAGAACCAACCCGGCATTCACGCCACCAGAGGCGCAGGTTGTGGGTTCGACTCCCACCGAGACTATCTAATCCAATGACTATTATTTGCCCCGACTGTAACAAACCCTTCCACGTCTCATCTAATGCGGCCAGAATGCTCGCAGAGAGTTTCCGACGAAACCCCTCTCTGAAATGGATATGCGGAGCGTGTGGAGAGGATGTGCAGGAATATTATGGGCTGAAACCAACGGGGAGAAGGTATCCCTATGATGTAGCTCTTGGGGAGGGGGGGGGAGAAAACTGAGATTCGCTATGGGAGAAAACTGAGATTCGCGGGGATTTAGGCTGAACCTACCTTATTGATACCCTACTCTAACTAGATACCTACCCCTACTATTAATACTACCCAACCAGAAGCGGGTGTGTGGTGGTGTGTACCTGCCCTATATATGGGGGTAGGGCATGGGATTGCTTAAGCGTGGGGTATGGCAAGCGTTAAGGGATTGATTGCTTAAGGGAATGGGCGTGGGAGGGCAATCAATTAGATAACCGTCTAATTAGTTTCGTTAAGGTAAAGGCTTCAAACCCCCTAACGCCACATTGCTTAAGCACTCCCTCCTTAAGCACTCCCTACTACCCCCTCCCTTAAGCGCGGTATCCTTAACAGGCTACACGCATGATCTGGAGCAAAAAGAAAACCCCCCTCCGCGTTAGGGAGGGGGGTTCGTTACCACTGGGTATGCTCTACTTGCGGGAGGATCGTTTTGCCGGGGCTGCGACGGGAGAGACGAGCCCCTGTCGTGCCATTGCCGCAACGATTCCGTCAAAAAACTCCGCTCCGCCGATAGCAGGAGGAGCAGTAACAGAGGCGGGAGGAGCAGTAACGCGGGTGGCAGTAGTCAGGTTGAAGCGGGCGTAAAGCGCCGGAACGAACGTCTTATACCCGAGGCGCTTGTAATGCGACAACCATGCGGCGACATCTTGCGCAGTGGTCAATGTGTCCGCATCTTTTTTCGCGGCTGATACTGCCATATCCCGACTTAACTGGGTCAACGTGTTATAGACCACTTGGGTGATTTCTTCATGTGAAGGGGTAAACATTTTTCTCTCTTTTCGTTTGAATATGTACGCTTGTCTCTCGTTCCTCATGCGAGTAAGACGAATGCGCACTAGCGCTTGTCCGACAGGGAAGATGATACCAGTTTTGACCATTTTCGAGTCAATTCTTTAAGGTGATTGCAAACAAATGCACCCCTATGCGCATTAAAGATGATAGCTATGCGCAGGTTCTCTCCTAATAGCGATACCTACACGCACATTTACGGTATGATGTTTCACTAAAAAGAATCCAGCGTTAAGGTACACGCTTCGTTATGCGTGGCGATACATCATATCAGTACAAGAAACAATTGAAACGAAATCAAATCACCAAGAAACAGTTTCTTTAACTGAATTGAACTGTATCTTAACGAAATAATATTACATCTTAACGGAATGATAAGGTAAGTTGTTAATGTTATCAACTTAGTATAGATGAATCCATTAACAAATATACAATAACAATCATTCAATGCATGAGAGGGTATTGACATACATCACCGAAACTGTACCAACCGAGTACGAGAGTGCGTGTAACCTACTCGCTGTCTTCGTGTAGTCCGCGAGTAGGAAAATTTAGGGAAACTTTTAGCGGAATTTAAGGGAAATCCGGGGTAGACTACTCCCCTCGCCCGCAGTAGGGGGGAACGGGGCGAGACATATAAACCGAGATGAACCCGACGGAAGTGCGGGCCATAAGTTTCGAGATGCGTGAGATAAAAGGGCTGACAACCTGAGTAATCAAACAGTACCGCTGGCTAGGATTAGCACCCGACCCCAACGAAGCATCTGCACAAATGGAGTAGTAGTCTCGTACATGAGAGAGGGCTACCTGAGATAGGCTCGCCCGACACAATCTCCAAACTGAACTAACAATAGCTGAGCGAGAGGAGTCTATTGAGATTCCTCTCGCTCTTACTGTTCATTACCTGTGTAGTGGACAGTAAGAGCGAATGGCCGTTCACTATTCGCTATCGAAAGGATTGGTGTAAGATGAATATGACTATGTGGTTCGCCGAGATTGACCGACTCCAACAGATTGTTGAGCAGGAGTTGGGTGTCTCTATATCTTCTGCCGTTGCGGAAGATGTGATGTTAAGGGTGGAGACCCTTAGTAAGGGGCGCAATCAATTGCCCGTGTGGATGGCTGGCTATCTAAGGATTAGCCGCCGCATGAACCGCCGCATCTCACCTCAATTCGCCGTTCATGCCCACATAATATCCTATATTAGACACCCCTATCGCAAGTTGAACGAGCGGGCGGTGTATGAGGATGACTACACACTCGTACATCCGCTCTACAAGGAGGCAGCATGGACATGACCATCCTTACCATAACAGATGTCAATGACATCAGAGACATCGTGAGCAACTACATCCATGAGGGCGGCGGCATCTATCGCTCGCGCTTAAGTCATGGTGTCCGGTTTCAGATTCCACTTGAGTATGTTAAGGTGGAGCCTGTGTTGATTGAACTTAGCGATGCATCATCCATCAATAGGCCCATCGCTACTCACAAAATCATCGAGATTGATGATGAGATGTATGTTGAATTGCCGGGGGGTACAATACCATACGATGAGTGGATGGCAATGACCCACACTAAGAAGGATAGGCAGCAGCATCCTCGGCAACACCATGCACCCGCCAAGGCAGACGTGGCAACCAAGTATAGTGCGGGTGAAAGCAACAGTGGCAGACCAGTCATTAAGATGGGCCGCCGCACCATAGAGTGGGGGTTCAAATCATCCAGTGAGCGAGACAATCGCTTAAGCATACTGATTGACGTTGAAAGGAGCTAGACATAGCAATGGAGAACCTAATCCCATATCTCTTGGCTTTGGTCGTGTATTTGATTGTGTTCGTGGGCTTTCCTCTGCACTTCAATCACAAGGATGAACGCACTCTGCCCATGACCGAGTTCACCAATCGAAAGGAGTTAGACATGATATGGATATTCATGAGCAACCGACTGCACAGCGGGTGGAGATTCGAGTTCATCCCCAACCCCGAGGATAAGAGTGTTCTTCTCAATGCAGACAAGGGGCGTGACCACCCGCGATTTGTCGCATCATCTATGGGCGAGGCGGCTGGCAAGTTCAAGGTGTGGTATGAAAATCACATGCTAGGAGAGGCCCATGCAAAGGATACTTAGGGTGGCAGTAGGGCCAGCATTCGTAGCCCTTGCCTTTGCCCTACTCATAGCCCTGCCAAGAGGTATGGGTACTATTGAGACGGTGGATATTTTCGTTGTACTGTGGGTAGTCTTTGCCCTGATTGTATCGTGGAGGGCACGATATGATTAGCTGGAGAGATGACTTACTGTTTGCGATAATTGCTGGTGCGTTCTTCGCTACCATGTTTGCATTTGGTATGTGGGGGTGGTTACATCTAACGAACGAGGACGGCATCGAGCTATTCATCGTGTCATGGACATTGCTCACTACCGTATTCTTTACGGAACTAAGATACACCAATAAGGATGACTAATGGCACTCTCCCCCGCCGCTAAGGAATACGTTGAACAGATGTGCAGCACCATGCAACCGTTCTCATCCGAGCAGCCCGAACTGCTTAGCACATGCCTCGGCCACGCCCAAAGCATGAGCATTCAGGTGTGTGTGTTAGGCGGTGAGAGCGGCAACTATATCCCCCTGTCCGACCTGCATGATGAGGCAGCAGCGAGAGGCGGGTTCATATTCGTTCAGGGTGAGTTCGTCTATCTCATCCAGCTACCTAAGAAGGAGGAGACAAATGCCCCCACCAATCCTGCTTGATGACCACCCCGCCCCATCTGTAGATGAGCGGCTTAAGCAGGCCATGCTTAAGCTAGAACATGACCTTGAAGAGACGCGACTTGGGCTTGATATGCTCGCCAACATGGAGGTAACGAATGTATATACGCTTCCGACCTCATGACCCGCTTAGGCGCAGCCCATCCACTACTCGCCGCCCTCTCCTGTTTTGGGGGGCGGCAGTATTTATTCTCGTGGCAGCGTGTCGTATATGCGCCGCCATACAAGGAATATGACCAATGACAACCGAACAGTTCTTACTTGTGCTTTCCCTGCTGCTAATCTCCGTCGTTGGAGGGGTGGCACATGCTCATATCGTGCCATCAGGTAAGGGCGTCAGCGCTCTTCTTGATGCTATGATTGGGCTGGCTTTGTGGATAGTATCGGCAGCCTCCTTCTTTGCCGCATTCTACTTCACATTTCATCTTTTACGGGGGGGATAACAAGATGTTCACTCTATCGTTCATCATCAGGGCCGGACGACAAATCAACCTCAGGAAGCTGAATGCCAAGGTCAAGACAGACGTCGGCGAATATGACCTGCGATGGACTGCTGAACCGCACGGCAATGGATACGTGTACTGGTCTGACCTTGTTGCACGTGGTACATCATACGACGTGAGCTTCAACGCCGCCGCACTCGGAGATGCAACCATGACATGGAGGGAAATATAGTATGGGCGGGGAGTGTGAACGGCACTCCCCTCGCTCCCTATGTTAACGAACATCGTTAACATAGGGAGCGATACATTCACCGCTCAAAGGAGAAAGATATGTCGTGCCCAGGATATGTATCCGAAGCTATCGCCATGAATGTGGTGGTGGAACTGCTAGGTAGACTCTACAGGGTGGAGTGGCATAATCAGCACCCACAACTGTCCTTTTCTATCGCCATAATCGTTGGTGATATAGCAAAGACTCGCAGGCTCGATGCCGTCAAACTGGTCAGGCAAATGACCGGCCTCAACCTCATCGACTCCAATGACTTGGTTCATGATTGCATCAGCCTATCCTCCCACGATGCGGAGGCTAGACGCTTACTGCATCTGGAGGAATAACCTATGAAACATCTTCTAATATACTACTGGCTACGATGGCTTACAGCTTGGGCCCACCTGTTCGATGGTTTGGTGGCTGTCTTAACCTTCGGGATGCTATGGCCGTGGACTTCATTCCACGCCACATATAGACAGGCCGAGTATCAAATCAAACACTTACGAAAGGAGTAAGAATGGCTGACCAGAAGCAGGGCAAGAACAAATCCAAGAAGGCTGGCAGGAACAAGGCCAAGGGCACAGCATACCGGGCCTTGCACATCCGCGAGATGAACAAGGTGCGGCGTGTGCTGAAATCCTCCGGCGTTGATGCTGCTGTAGAGTGGGCAGGTAAGCATATGGTGCTTAACTACCTGCGCACCATGCCCAGGTATCAGAGAATGGTGGCTGCTAATGAACGATGACCCCACCTACTTCGGGCTGCGAGGGATGGGCTACTCGCCCCGACAAGCCTTTGTTCTCATGCTGAAATGGAGCAGTTGCACCGACAAGAACAAGCGCATCGGGCGAGTGGCTAGACATATTCTACACCAGGACGGGGCGGTTAACGCCGCACGTTTCATGGAGCAGGCATCAGTGTCCTGCCATCCCAACCTCACCCCTCACGAGGTAACGCTCATCAATGAGGGCATCGAAAGGGGGCTGCACCGATACCTGATATTCAAGGACGAGGAAAATGAAGCCCGTAAGTAGACTGTTCCACATCTTATTCTCACCCACCAGACAAGGAGATACCACCATGCCGCTCAATCAGAGATATAAAATAGTCCGGTACGACGACCCAAATGATGAGTTCTTCTCCGAAAACCGGCGGTTTGATAATCGCCGGGCTGCGAAGATTGCATTCGGGTTGTATGTTAACAAACACCCCAAGGACGCCGACCTCGACCACACCCACGGATACTACCAATGGGCCATCTTCTTCACCAATGAACAGGGCCGCCCGACATTCATGGAGGAGCGGCTGTCTCTCATCATGGAGAACACCACACCACAGAAAGACCGCAACTACAAGATGTTCGCCGCGTCCATCGACCTGAGCAGGGAGTACCCTATGCCCGCCGCCCTGTACAAGAGCGAGGGGCTGGCGCTTAATGCCCTGCTCCAACACCTGCATGACACACCCACCCTGCGCGACGACTACATGGGTGGCGGCGTGCTGGCGGATGTAAGGGAGGTTCATCTGCCCAACGTGCCCGTCCTTAAGGGAGACACTGACAGATACTTTCACGTGTTCGGCAGCGGGGTAGTCCTCGATGGCAAGGAGAAATTCGGCAAGGAAAAGAAGGGTAAGCCTGCCGCTAAGACAACAACGGCCAGCGCCTACCAAGCCAAAGCATCCTGCCACCACGGGAACATGCCCGTCCTGCACATGGGCGAGCACACGATATTCGCCGGTGGCGCATCCAAAGGGGCCAACCCCAAAAATGGCATGGTGGTCATCGACCTTGCCAACACCGGCTGGTTCAAGGACATCGGCGGAAATTATGCCCGCCAACTATCGGGGGATATGTTCGCTGGGTTCATAGCTAAGGCCAAGCAACCCGAGCCTGTTGCATGGCTGGACTTCCCGTTGGGAGATTACAAGGTTCCAAGCCACGTGAAACTCGACGCATGGAAGGCGCTGGCGAAGGACATTAAAACAGCACTCGCCAAGCATGACGTACTCATGTTCTGCAATGGCGGACATGGCCGGACGGGTACGACCTTATCCATAGTAACTTGGCTGCTTGTGAACGACAAGACGTGGAAGGGTGACAAGCCGGATGGTCTACTCGATGACCCGGTGGCGTGGCTGCGCAAGAACTATTGCAAGGAGGCGGTGGATACACAGAGCCAACATCAGTACGTGTATGACACGCTCGGCCTGACCAACACCGCCCCGACCTATGCACAAGCATCAACCACTACCTATTTGGCTGGTGCACAACATGCAGCGCTGCCAAACCCTACTCCGG
>Ga0137435_1000038_pt1 | contig 64787 bp, 90 predicted proteins | sample EasRivERMGT100_2_FD_104904 | JGI IMG/M metagenome (GOLD analysis project Ga0137435, IMG submission 104904) | Soil microbial communities from meander-bound floodplain in the East River, Colorado, USA - East River MetaG ERMGT100_2 | ecosystem: Environmental > Terrestrial > Soil > Floodplain ... | reverse complement strand
TTCCCTGAGCTCGAGGATCAGATGTGCACGTGGGACCCATTGGCCAATATGAAATCACCAGACCGGATGGACGCTCGAGTGTGGGCGTTCACCGATCTGATGATCGGCTCTAACAAGGGCCGTGCTGGTGTACTGTTCTGAAAGGAGAACATGTATGATCGAAGCCGTAATCATGGGACTGATCTACCTCTGCCTCTTGGTGATCTGCGTCTACCTGATCACTTGGGTGCTGGGGCAGTTGGGGATTGCTATCCCCGACAACATCATGAAGGTGATCTGGGTCATCGTGATCTTGGTCGCTATCCTCATCATCGTCAGGACCATCCTGCCGGGCATGGGGATCAGGATCGGCTGGCTGATGCCGCTGATCACGTGAGGCAGTCGGTCGGCACCTTGGGGTGTGCCGACCTTGCCATACAAGCCACGACGGTGTAAGTGTAGGCGATCAGCAAGGAGATACGAACATGACCGTTATCGTAGGACAGGATGTGTGGTTGTACAAGGGTGACCCCGCATCCCAGGAAGACGACGAGCAGTACCCCGCTCGCGTCACCGTCGTTCACTCGGAGACGTTGGTGGACGTCGTGGTCGCAGCCGGAACGCCCAGCGAGTGGACCAAGACCTCGGTGCAGAAGGGCAACGAGCCGCCGGCTACCTTCTACTGGGAAGAGAAGACCGATGAGGCCGCGGGTCAGTAGTCTTTTCTTTTTGACCTGTGCTCTCACAGTGATCGGTGCCTTCGTGTTCATAGCCATAAGGACCATCTGATGGCTCAGGCTCTACACGTTCGGCAGGTTGTTACCATCCTGCGCGATCGTCTTGCCTCAATCCTCGGCTTCACGCACGAGGGTAACCGTGATCTCTACACCACCTTCGGTTGGCCAAAGCAGCTCCTCGTCGAGCAACTCTTCGCGATGTACTATCGCAATGGGTTGGCCAACCGGATCATCAAGGCATTTCCCTCGGGCACCTGGCGCGATCCACCGTTGATCCGAGATGAGGCGGGGAGCTCAGCCGACGAGGAGACCGATGACTTCTCACCGTTCGTCAAGTCATATGATGATTGCTTCAAGAAGTACAACATCATGACTTACCTCGAGCGCGCTGACCGCGTCTCGGGCACAGGTCGCTTCGGTTTGTTGCTCTTGGGCTTCCGAGATGGGCAGCAGTTGGACCAACCCATGGGAGAGGGCAACTTCCCACTGCTCTACATCTCAGTGTACTCGGATCCCAACGTTAATATCAATCAGTGGGTGACGGATCCGCAGGATCCTCGATACGGCAAGCCCATGTACTACACCCTGCAGACGGGCAACCCAGTGGTGGGTGGTGGTCAATCACCCAGCGGCCAACGTTCCTTCAGATGTCACTGGTCACGAGTGATCCACCTTGCGGAGTATCTCGATGAGGATGAGGTGTATGGACTGCCCCGCCTCGTACCAGTGTTCAACCTACTGCAGGATTTGGAGAAGCTGTTGGGAGCGGGAGCGGAGTCATACTGGTACAACGCTCGTGGTGGCATGGTCTGGTCCGCCGACAAGGACGCGTCATTTAGTGACGCTGAGCTCGCACGCATGGAGCAACAGGCCGACGAGTTTGGCAATCAGCTCAAGCGCATTACGGCTCTTCAAGGTGTGACACCAACACAGTTGCAGAATACCATCAACGATCCCGGTCCGTTGCTCGAGAAGGTGCTCGATGTCATCGCCGGTGCTACCAGCATACCGAAGCGCATCCTCATCGGCTCAGAACGTGGCGAGCTGTCCTCTGACCAAGATGAGAACAACTGGTCCCAGAGACTCGAGGAGCGACGGATCAACTATGCGACGCCGTTCATCCTCAAGCCGGTGATCAGCAAGCTCATCCTCACCGGCAACATCATCCAGCCCGAGGGTCAGTGGGAAGTGCAGTGGCCTGGTGATGGGCTCGGTCCACAGAAGGCAGCCGAGGTGGGCAAGACCCGCAGCGAGACACTCAAGAACTACGTCACCAGTCCTGGTGCTGAGATCGTGGTACCCGAAGAGGAGTTCCGAAAAGAGTTCCTTGGCCTTGAGCCCAAGAGCGAGTATGGTGAGGAGATGGAGGAGCCACTCCCAGAGGATACCCTGCTCGAAGAGCCAGATGCACCTGTGCCCAACGGTGCTGCTGATCGTGAGGCGGTGGGCATCCTGACCAACGCGCTCAAGGTTGGTGGTCGCAAGTTGTCACTGACCACTCAGCAGTTGCACCTATTCAAGGGCTCGGAGTTTGGTAAGGAATACCTTAAAGCCCACACGTTGCCTCGTAGCCTCTACGTCAAGAGGATGGTGCTCAACGCGGATGACATCATCTCGTGGGCCAAGGGCCAGGGCTTTAGCTCTTTGCTCGGTCCCGATGAGATGCACGTTACGGTAATGTACTCGCAAGCCGATATTGATTGGTTCACAGTTCCCGATGACTGGAACCCAAACCAAGATGGTGAGCTCGTCGTCAAGCCCGGTGGTGCTCGTGTCGTCGAACAGTTTGATGGGGGCGCCGTAGTCCTGAGGTTCAAAAGCACTGACATCGAGTACCGTCACCTTGTCATCGGTGGTGTAGGTGCAATGCACAAATACCCAGGTGACTATCAGCCACACATCACCTTGACCTACGAGCTCGATGACCTTGACCTAGATGAGGTCGAGCCCTATACCGGCAAGATCGAGCTGGGTCCTGAGATCTTCGAGGAGTGCGACAAAGACTATCGGTCGCACATGAAGGAGCTTGCGTTATGAATTGGGACTGGTTGAACCCGACTGTGGATCTCGGTCAGGTGCCCTTGACCGGAGTCATGACGATGCTCTTGGCGATTGGGGTCTTCTACTATGCGATGTGGCGGGTGCGTGCCGACATCAGAGAGTTGACGGTACGACTAACCCGGTTGGATACTATCTCAACTGTTGATCAGAAGCTATCAGACGCGCTCGAGGTGATCACAGCCCAGGCACTGCGTCTTGATGCGATGGAGAAGGGCATCAAAGACACAGCAGCAGCAACAGCAGCAGCGGTTGCGGAGGAGTTGCGCAAGAGCAAGATTTTGCACCGTGCAACAAGGCGCAACGGATACCACCTGACCAGACCTGACATGATTGTGGGTCGAGGTGGAGCAGGTGGTGTTCATGAGTGAGAAGAAGCTCACTGAGCAGCAACTACTTGACCTGGTCAAGGGTGATCCCGCTGAGGACAATGTAGTCATCTCACTGAAGGTGGGTGATCAACCTACACAGTACACAGTGGTCTCGAGGGACTATTGGCAAGCGTTGAATACGAGGATCAAGAGCCTTGGCCGATCGCGAATATAAGCTTCTCGTTGAACTCATACGTGTCCATGCAAACGTGCGGGATCCACGCGTGTTGGCTGCGAAGAAGTGGCTGACGGAGGTTTGGCAGGATCAGCGTGATGTACGCACCGAGCTTGAGTGTGCTGAGGCAAGAGCAAGTGAAGCTGAAGCCAAGCTTCTTTTGCTCTCCGATGAACTGCGGGCGGTCCGTGCTCAGTTTGCGAAGTATGCGTCAGGAAACGTGAGCTTCCATGTCAACCCAAATGCACCTGCTGGTACACGCGAGCAAGTTCGACCCGACGCAGACCACGAGCATCCGCCGGAGCTACGAGGCGGAGATGAAAAGGCGGTTTCGTGAGATCCGCAAGGCCATCATCCAAGCCATTGTCATAGATGACGTGTTCGGTATCATCGCAAACGCACCAGCAGCCACAATACGAGTTTCCGCGCGACGACCTGGACGCCGTGAGTTTGCATTTCCAAGATCCGACGCTAAGGTACAAGCTTTTATGGATTGGCTTGCTGACGCTGAGAGCAAAGATATCCTCGGTGTGCAGCTCGGTACGCCCATCAGATCTGCTGCCAATAAGTCCTGGCAGAACAAGTACATCAAGGCAGCCTATTCGAAGTCGATGCAGAAGGCGGCGCAACGTCTCAAGAGTCAAGGCGTAAAGGTCGAGGACTCGTGGCTCGAGCAGGCGTTCTTCCGACCACTGCATGCCGATCGTGTGGGTCTCATCTACACGCGCGCGTACACCTCGTTGTCGGGCATCACCGATACGATGGATGCACAGATCAGTCGGACGCTGGCTCGTGGTCTTGTCGATGGTGTCGGTGCACGACAGCTAGCGAGGGACATCGTCGATCGAGTAGATAGCATCGGCATAACACGCGCTCGAGCTCTTGCTAGGACTGAGGTGATCGACGCCGCTGCCGAGGCTACACTCAACTCGTATGCTGAGGCAGGTGTACTGGGTGTAGAGACCCAGGCGGAGTTTGCTACCGCGCAGGACGACTCAGTGTGCCCTGAATGCGAGGCGCTCGAGGGAAAGATCTATCCGATCGATGAGGCGAGCGGTATCATACCAGTTCATCCTAATTGTCGATGTGCTTGGTTGCCGGTGGTCACTGATCCCGAGGGAAAGGTCTTACGGTGAAGAGTCAACACCTCATCAACAGCCACATTCAAGCACTCATTATGAGGGTAGCCTGTGAGTTGAACGCTGATCCCGAGCGGATGATGGGCTACACACGGTCCGAGCCGCAGCTGATCGGTGGTCGTCAGATGGTGATGTGGGTTGCTCGTCACGCTTGGCAACTCAACTGGGCGCAGCTCGAACGGGCTACCCAACGTGATCACACCACGGTGCTCTACGGCGTTCGTCAGTTTGGTATCTTGATGAGTGAGGATACCTTCTGGAGGAACCTAGCTCATCATTTTCTAGAGTATGTGGAGACAGAAGAGTATCGACTCTTGGTCGATGAACTCACCACAATGAATAAGAAGCGAGTACCGATGTACCGCAAGCCACGTGTTTCACGTGTGACCAGAAAAAACAGACGCGGCGAGTTCACCGAGGTGGCCTGGGCTGAGCGGCACGGGGCCCACGGCTCAACAAAAGGATACTTCGAGGTACAGAACGACAGATTTCTGGCTCGAATGCAAGAAGCCTTGCAAGACCCTGAGCCACAGGATACTAACTAGAGCAGCGAGGCGTAAGTCAAACCAACATGTGGATGTGTCGTGATCCGGCCGACAGACCAGCCGTACTATCATGAAGGTTTTTATTGGCACTCCAGGTGCTCAGGCTATGAGTCTCACTACATCAATACCGCAGCCAGTCACGTCTCGAAGGTAGCCCAGCACGTACCTGAGAGACGACGCGTAGCAATACAAGCAGGTGGTCATTGTGGGTTGTGGGCTACCCAGTTGGCTAACCTTTTCGAGAACGTGTATACGTTCGAGCCGGACATGGACAACTTCAGATGTCTCGTGTTGAATGCGAACTCATGGAACGTGTATCCATTCCGTTCGTTCTTGGGCTGTCAACATGAGCAACGATTGTTTCTTATGGGAGCTGAGTCGGGTCGTGGTCAAGCAGGCTTGAGTATCCTGCATACAGTTCAACTCGATGGCGAGCCGATGGCGTTGACGACTGGTGTGGTTTGGGGAACACCTACTCTCATGATCGACGACCTCAAGCTCAATCACTGTGACCTCATCTGTCTCGATGTAGAGGGATATGAGACACCAGCATTGATCGGTGCATGTCAAACCATCGAGAAGCATTCACCCATCATCTTGACAGAACGTACAGGAAAGATGTCGGCTGATGGTCAAGACTATAGTCACGAGACCACAGCCAACCTACTCAAGGCATGGAGGTATCGACAGGTGGATCAGATCGACAAGGATGTGATATGGGCAAGGCAGTAAGGACAGGCTTCGCGGTAGTAGGACTCTTGTTCCTGCTCTTCATGCACTATGACTCGAAGGCGCAGGATGCTATTCAGCGCCAAGCCGAGTGTGACTTCATGAAGGTCATCTCGGCATCGTGCGACAACATACCCACTCACGCATATGTGTACAACGTGGACAGCTCGTTGACCAAGATGTGCAACGCGGTGGGCTTCGGCATCCCATATCACTCAGCCAAGGGCTCAGCCGAGCCTTCACGTGCGACCTGGGTGCGCTGCGTGGATCCGAAGACCAAGGAGCTCAAGCTGGTCTACTCGGAGGCGCCGATGATCATCTCGCCGTTCGAGCTCAACGCCGACGGCTCTTACCTCGTGCCTGAGGATGTACCACAGCAATGACCGATCCTATCGCTCGTGTCATCATCTCGGGTATGTACCAGGACGACGGCTGGTGGGTGCCCGAGGGTCAAAAGTTCGGTACATACTATCGCCGACACGCTGAGGCCCTGCGGTTCGTGCTTCCGTGGTGTGCCAAGAACCGTGTGGTCGTGCAGGCTGGCGGGCACATGGGTGCCTACCCGAAGTGGCTGGCCGAGCACTTCGAGACGGTGTACACGTTCGAGATCGAGCAGGGTAAGTTCAAATGTCTCGTGCTCAATTGCGATAACCCGAGGATCTTTGCAATGCGTGGTGCCCTCTATCATCGGGAGGGTACCATCAAGTCAGGTCACAGGCGTGTGAGTGATGAGGAAGGTCCGTGCCCGACCTTCCTCGTCGATAACATGAACCTCGCTGCCTGTGACCTGATCGCTCTTGACGTGGATGGATCAGAGCATTACGCTCTGCTGGGTGCACGCAGGACGATTGGTCGTTGCAAACCCATCATCTTGCTTGAGGACGGAACACGCAACAAGGGCAATGATCAAACGCTGTATCAACGATCGGTTCGCTTCATGGAGGAAGCGGAGTATGAGATCGTAGGTAACTGCGGACCGGACAACATATGGAAACCAAAGTGATCCGTCACGAGACCAACAAACAGCAGAAGCGTTACGGTCCGCAGCCTGGCACGCCATCAGGTAAGGCTACCATCGGTGCGTATCCCGAAGTGATGAGCGAGGAGGTGACGCTTGAGTTGATATCCAAGGGTCGGTCGATCGCCCGGTTCGGCGATGGTGAGATGAACCTCGCGATGGGTGGATCGGGCATCTCACAGCGCGAGACGACGCCTGAGATGAGGGCAGAGTTCGTGCGCATCTTAGCAGAGCCGAGTGAGTGTCTCGTGGGTATTCCCAATGTGTTCAGTCACACTCCAAGGAAGACCTCATGGCTCAAATACGCGACTACCCACATCGTCAAGTATTTTCTGCAGCCCAAGTATGCGTCGAGCTTCATCACACGCCCCGACTCGGCACCATGGATCGATACCCCTTGGTTCTGGGAGACGATGCACGGGCTGTGGCGCAACAAGGAGGTGACGCTCGTCTATGGTGGTGCGAGCTCGAAGAGCCTGCAACCGGAATGGCTGTTGGCTGACGGCGCGAAGATCGTGCATCCTATAGAGGGAAAACGCACCAATGCCTACATGGGCATCGACGAGCTTATGGAAAAGATCGGCCAGCCCGCCCATCCAGTCATTCTGTGCCTGGGTCCGACGGCAACATGCCTGGCCTATCGTCTTGCGAGTAAGGGCGTGTGGGCGCTCGATCTTGGTCACGTGGGCATGTTCATCAAGAGCGCGGGTGCGTTCAAGCATGCTGTTGACGATCTATCCACGCCTGAGTATCGTGAGGTTCTCAAGGCGACCCACGAGAAGTACAAGGATGGGAAGCGTCCCTGGGGAAGCTCCGCCTGGCGGTTCATACCACAGATCCTGAAGTTCTATGAGGAGATCGGTGGGAACACGCTGCTTGACTATGGGTGTGGCGCGAGGACGCTTCAGATCCAGCTCAAAAAGCTCAACCCACCCAAGCGAGTGATGAACTATGACCCAGGCCTGCCTGGCATGGAGCAGATGCCCAAGCCGTGTGACCTGATCGTGTGCACGGAGGTGCTCGAGCACATCGAACCGGCTAAGCTGACCAACGTGTTGAGCCACATCAACTCACTTGCGTTGAAGGGTGCCTTCCTTACCATCACCTGTTCGGCGGCAGGTGAGATACTAACCGATGGTAGGAACGCACACCTCATCATCGAGAGCCCAGGTTGGTGGTTGCAAAAGCTGGGTGGGTGGACCAACTGGGCCATCAAGCACCACGAGGTTACTGACAAGAAGAAACATCTGCTGGTTTGGCTGGTGATGAACAAATGATCAGACGTGGGTTCTCACAGTTCGATGAGTTCGCCGACATTCGGTTCACGGCGGAGCACCTTGAATATTTGAAGCTGCAGCGCGGTGCACTGCATGACCTTGGTCAGGACTCGGTTGCGTGGGGTGCAGCCTATCGTTACGACCTGATCAAAGATTACAGTTCGATGCGGATGGTGTTGCCTCGCACTTGTCAAAGCTTCCTCAGCGTGGGATCTGGCTTGGGTGGTCTCGAGATCTTGCTCTGGCGTCACTACCTTGGCGAGCGTGGTGGAACGGCGGCGTGGCTGCTCGACGGTCATGAAGATCCTGCGAAGCCTGTGCTCAAACATGATGTGACTTTCAACAGTGAAATGGTAACACGCAGCTTCTGGTTGCTCAACGATGCAGTCGTTGCTGGGTACATCGATGCGGCTAACTTCGATCAGCAACCCTGGCCTATGTTTGATATGGTTGTCAGCACGAAGAGCTGGTGCTTTCACTATGAGCCGCGAGCCTATCTCGACTTCATCGTAGAGCATACACGCAAGAATGCTGTGTTGATAGTCGACCTTCGCATTGGCAAGAGTGAGTGGACTCATCAGCTTGAAGAGTTCTTCAAGCCGATGATCGTACTCAAACAAGAGCGCAAGAGCAATCGGTTCGCATGGAGACGTCGATGACTGCGAACTATATGAGCGTGGTGGGTGGTGGTTGGTCGGTCAAGAAGGTCGACCTCACAAAGCTACCAGGTAAGATCGTGGCGATCAATGACGCAGCGATCCACCTACCTCGTTGCGACTATGTGGTCACGATGGATCGACTATGGACTGAGTATCGTTGGACTGAGATCAAGAAGCTCGACAAGCCGACCTGGGTTCGTCGGTCAGCGTTGAAGAAGGTTTGGGAAGGTGACGGTGAATTGTGGAAAAACCTTATACCGTTCGAAAACGACAACGGGAAAAGCGGAAAGTTTAGCGAGAACCCCGCCGAATTGAACGGGAACAACAGTGGCGCGTGCGGGCTGAACCTCGCATATCATTTGAAACCGGATCACGTTTGGGTATTCGGCCTCGACATGAGTCGGAAGGGCAAGGACGTTTACTGGTACCCACCTTACCCTTGGAACCCTACCGGCGCGACTAAGGACGGACATTACGAGAATTGGGCCAAGTTGCTAGAGCATATGGTTCAACAGCTCCGGGCACGCGGTACCCATGTGACAGTGGTTACCGACTACAAGTGGTCAAAGTCGGTGCCCATGACCACGACAGATGAGTTCAGGGAGTTTCAAAATGCGTGACGTGACTGTCGTGATGGCATACTACGAGAACCCGAACATGCTGCAGCGTCAGCTGGCCAATTTTGCAAAAATGCGTGCTGCGATAAAGGAGCATCTTGAATACGTCATCGTGGATGATGGCTCGCCAAAACATCCTGCGGGTACTGATCTAATTCCGATCGATTACAAGCTGCAGATCCATCGCATGGGTGTAGACATCCGTTGGAACCAGGACGCGTGCCGCAACCTGGGCGCGAAAGAGGCTCGTCATAAGTGGCTGTTGCTCACCGACATGGATCATTTGATACCGGAGGGTACACTCGGGATGATGATGGATCGGCACTTGAATGAGAGCTCGATCTATAAGTTCTCGAGGCTCGATGATGAAACCTTTGAGCCGTACAAGCCGCATCCCAACTCGTGGTTCATGACCAAGGACATGTACTTCAAGGTCGGTGGCTATGACGAAAGGTTCGCGGGACTGTACGGTACCGACTGGGATTTCCGCGACCGATGTGTGAGGACTGCCGAGTTTGTCGAGCAGGTAGGGTTCCCACTCATTAGGGTGGGTCGTGAACACACAGCTGATGCATCATGCCCGCGTGAGTTCGGTCGCAAGAGTCCTGCTGATGCGCAGGCGATCCGTGCCATACGTGATGCTCGTGGAAAGCAGCCACCGCAGATGTTTCGCTTCCCACACCACATGGTGTTGAGTTTGCCATGAGCTGGGAGGAAGAGTTCCTACGCCTATATCCGTTGATACTCGCAGCGTGTGTCATCGGTCTCTTCCTCATAAGCCAAAGTCGTATCGCCAAGCTCGAGAAACGAGTAGCTGAGCTGGAAAGGAACATGACGTGATCCGCGTATTCCCGATGCAGGATGGTCCGCCGATCCCGTATCAGCTTGCGGAAGTTATCCACGCAGCCTACGTGCGCCTGCACGGAGAAGATGCTACGATCGCAAAGATCTCTGAGCGTGGTGGGTTTGCTTGGAATGAGGTGCCGCTTATCTTCAGTCAAGTACGCAAGAAAGATCGTGAGCTTCACAAGAAGCTCATGGACCTAGCACGGACGTTGATCATTGATGAGGATAGTCTCATCTCCACTCGATCTCGCGATGAAGTGATGACAGCGCTCGACAACGGTCCGATGCCTGAGAAGTTGCCAATCCCACAGATCATTCCCGACAATGAGCTTGATCACTGGGAAGCTCATAAGGCAGAGCGGGTGACAGTAGCAGAAGCGCCTCGTGCTCCGCTCACGATTGTATGCTGGAAGTGGACCTCAGATAATTACAAGGTTCAATTTAGTTCACAGCATGTGAACACGCTGGCGAAGATGATCAAGCGTCACTACAAAAACCCACATAGATTGGTGTGCATCACAGATGATCCTAAGGGCATCACCGAGTGCGAGACATATCCACTGTGGAATGATCACGCCAACGTTCCAAACGTTTCTGGTAAACACCTTCCGTCGTGCTATCGCCGTTTGAAAATCTTCAGCAAGGAGATGGGCCAAGAGCTCAAGGCCGATAGGATCTTGTCGATCGACCTGGACGTGGTGCTCGTGGGCGACGTGTCTGCAATCTTTGATCGACCCGATCCGTTCGTGGGTTGGAAGGTGCCAGGGGTACACGTGGCTGAGGTATACAACGGGTCGATGGTGCTCTTTACGGCCGGACTGTATGATTGGATCTGGAGCACGTTCGATCCTGTCAAGTCACCACTGTTGGCAAAGCAGGCTGGGTACCAGGGATCCGATCAGGGTTGGTTGAGCTATTGCCTGAAGGCGCGTGAACCTGGTTGGGGCAGACACGACGGAGTGTTCAGTTACCCACGAGAGATCAGACACTTCATGGGACTGCCCAACAACTCGCGCTTGGTCATCTTCCATGGACAGAGAAAGCCATGGGACACCAGGTACTCGAGGGATCGTCACTGGATCCAGAAGCATTACAAGTGAAGCAGCGATGGTATGCTGATCATGGTTGCACCCATGCGCATTGTCCCATGGGTTGCGAGCACCCCCAACCATTGATGGATGGGGCTGATCTTATCTGTGGCCGATGCTACCATCAATGTGATCGACGGACTGTGATGTTCCCTTGTGTCCCGGGCGTCTGCGAGTAAAACTGTTAACATCTGGTTGCCCTACCATCTGACATGGGTATATAGATCCTGTCGATGGTTAGTTGAGGGCGCCCGAGTGGCTTGTTCCTGCGACACGAAAAAGATCAGTGGACATGCTGTTCGCACTCAGCGACAACTTCGGCCTGGTGAGGCCAAGCAAGATTTCTATGAGGGTCGGCCCGTTGTCAAGATCCCCATCGTCATGGCCCGCTCAGATGTCATCATGAATGACGCGCTGCTTCCCATAGAAGAGATGATACCCGAGGCCTGGGACGGTGTGCCGGTGACCTGGGGCCATCCCAATGACGGCACCGAGTTTGTATCGGCCAACACGCCCGCGACGCTCAGTAAGTGGAGCATCGGGCGCATGTTCAACGTGAAGGTCGAAGGCACTTCACTCAAGGGCGAGGCTTGGATCGAGGTTGACCGCGCTGCCGAGGTGGCTGGTCCCGACTTCATCAAGAGTATCCTATCGGCCAAGAAAGAGCTCCCCATCGACGTGAGCACCGGGTACTTTTCCCGTGATGATGCTCAGTCTGGTGAGCTCAACGGCCGTTCCTATTCGATGGTCAATCGGGCTGTGATGCCCAACCATCTGGCAATCTTGGTTGGCGAGGAAGGGGCCTGTAGTTGGGCCGACGGCTGCGGCGTTCGCAGCAATTCAAGGAGAAAGACGATGAAGGGCGTGAAGCTCAACAAGAAGCAGACGGATGCGTTCGAGGTCCTGCGTGCTGCAGTAAAGGGTGGTGCGGTCGACAAGAACTCTTTGATGGTCACCCTCTTCGCGAACGAGCGCGGCCAGGACGACGACCGTCGCCAGATCATCGCCGATCTGATCTCGAGCGATGACAGCCCCTACACGCCGGACGACGAGCAGTCGCTGATGATGATGAGCGATGCGACCGTCCGTCGGATGCGGGAAGACTATCTCTCTGGCAACGTCCTTCCGGTAGTGGAAGATCCCGACAAGGACAAGGAAGCCGAGGAGAAGCCCGCGGCGAACGCCGATGCAGATGAAAAGGAGAACAAGGACATGGCCGGGAACGCACTGCCGAAGACCCAAGCCGAGCTCGACGAGGCCATCAACAAGGTGGTCACGGCTGCGCTCAAGAAGAACCAGCCCAAGGCTATCGATGCCAAGGCACTGGCTGCCGAGCTGGGTCCGCTGCTCATCACCGCTGACATGAGATCGGCTCTCGCACTGGCGACCAACCAGGTTGCTGCGAAGCGCAGCGAGATGATCGCCAAGATCGTCGCCAACACGTCGATCACCGAGGAAGCCGCGAAGGCCTTCGACGACAAGACCCTCGAGCTGGTCTCTAACGGCATCTTCCCGACGCCGAACTACACGGGTCGTGTCATCACGCGAGGCGAGGAGGAGGTCGAGGACGCCGAGGTTGCAGCGATGACGGCGCACCTCAATATCCGCGACGAGCTGGCCGATCGTCGCAAGAAGAAGTCCGCCTAACCTTCGGCAGTTTCAATCCACAGGGTGATAGGAGAAGTCAATGACCTCGTCAACAGATCCCAAGACGATTATGCTTCGCGGCAGCATGACACCGCACACCGAGATGGTTTGCGCCGAAGGCGCGATCCGTCCCGGGATGCTCATCTCGCCGAACAGCGCCGGCAAAGCGGTTCCGCATCCGACGGCTGCTGGCAAGACCGCCGCGGTCTTTGCTCGCGAGAACTCGCTCGTCGGTAAGAGCATTGACGACAACTACGTGCAGGGCGACACCGTCCTCTCGTGGGAAGCTCGCACAGGCGATTGGATCTACGCTCTCATCGAGCCGTCGTCCAACGTCGCGATCGGCGCGCTGCTCGAGTCCAATGGCGAGGGTCTGCTGCAGGCGCAGTCGGGCAACTTCTCGCTGGCTCGTGCACTCGAGGCGGTCAACAGCACTGGCGGTCCAGCGACCGGCACCCGCATCCGAGTCTCGATCCTGTAACGCAAACCGGGGGAACCCAGAGTAGGTGGAGAGAATACTATGAGACCGTCAACATCAGCAATGATCGCCTCCGCACCCACGGTCCTGGGTTCTGAGCGTATCAACTCCAATGCACGCCGGCAGTTCATCGCAGACGACGGCAACTCCTATATCCTGCAGGTCCAGGGTCGCGATGAGAAGGGCAAGCCGGTCTACAAGAAGATCCGGACCAACGCGACCGCGCTGCTGCAGTACGACGAGTGGAAGGACATCGATCGGGTCGTCATCCCAGCAGCTGTCCTGCGCATGCGCGGCATCGAAGATCTTCGCTCTCGTGGATTGACCCACAACCTCGGCTCGATCGGCATGACCGTCTCGCTCTGGGATCGTGTGTCCGACATGACCCCAGCCAACGTCGACATGTCGGCTGTGACTACGGGCGAGAAGGACACTCCGGCGTTCCGTCCGCAGATCGTCCCGGTGCCTGTCGTCCACAAGGACTTCCAGGTCGAGCTTCGTCGCCTGGTGGCCAGCCGTCAATTCGGCGAAGCCATCGACACAACGGCAGCTGCTCTGGCGGGTCGGCTCGTGGGCGAGAAGATGGAGTCGATCCTCTTCATGGGCAACGATGAGATCCAGATCACGGATCCCACCGTTGGTCAGGCGAAGATCTACGGGTACACGACCCATCCCGATCGCAACCGCGTCAACCTGCAGACACCGTGGGACGAGCTGGACGGAGCTGCTGGCGAGAACGCCCAGATCATCGAAGATGTTCAGGCGATGCAGCAGGCGTCCCGCAACGCCCGCTACTTCGGTCCCTGGATCATCTACATTCCGATGCACTACGAGGCCAAGCTCGACGAGGACTATCGTGGTCCGACCTCGAGCGACACGCGCACTGTCAAGGAGCGCATCCTCGCACTGACCGGCATCGAGAGTGTCGAGGTGGCAGACTTCCTCACCGGTGATAACGTGCTGCTCATCTCGATGGATCGCAACGTGGTGGATCTGGCGATCGGCCAGGACATCTCGACCATCCAGTGGACGGTCACTGGTGGCATGGTGGAAGAGTTCAAGGTGATGATGGTTGCCGTTCCGCGCCTCAAATCGGACTTCGATGGACGGTCGGGCATCACCCATCTGATGCCGGAGGCCTCGTAAGCCTCGACACGCCAGCTCTAGGCTGGTATCCATAGAGTGGTGGCGGGTCCATACCGGGCCCGCCTACCCTCACAAGGAGACCAGACCATGGTTCAGCCGGCCCACGATACCACGCCCACAACCACCGCCGATCGTACGCAGCGGAAGCTCTACAAGATGCTCCGTGGCTCCTACTCGCGTCGTGAAGGTCTCGATCAGCCCTTCGTGGATCCCGAGACGAACAGGCCGACCAAGCGTAGGTCGAAGCCCTTCGTCCACTATGCGGCACGGACGCAACGCAATCCCGATGCCAAGGATGAGGTCTATCTGACCGATGCCGAAGCTCGCGCTTTTGGTCGTCACAATTTGCGCTCGATCACGCCGCGCGATACAAGACAGAAGGAGGTCGAGGAGGGCGTCGTCGAGCAGATGCTCGAACGCGAGCTTCCCGATGATCGTACCGAAAAGATCACGATGCTGATCGAAGAAGGTCAGCTCATCAGAAAGAACTCGCTGCTGAAGCTGTGGCGCAAGCGGGTATTCGAGGCTCAGATCTTCGACACCGAGCTGCCCACAAAGCGACTGGATATCCTCGACCTGCTCAACCAAGCTGGTTAGGGGGAGTGGGGTTCCGACAAGGGCACGCGTCGGGACCCCACGATAATAGGAGAGTAACGTGAGTGCAATTTGCGAACCGACCGTCGAGGACGTTAGGATCATCATCACGACTGGGATGACCGATCTGCAAGTTCAATCGATGATCGATGATGCAGCGTTGCTAGTCAATAGGTGCGTCACCACTCTCGCGTGCGACCTGCAGGCAACGATTATCAAGTGGGTGGCAGCTCACCTGATCGCATCGACCTCGACCTCAACCTCGGGAGGAACAGGTGTGGTTACTGGGGAAAGGCTCGGTGACGCTTCTATCAACTATGCCAAGCCGGTACTGCAGAGCTTCGGACTCTCGTCGACGACCTATGGGCTACAGGCAATTGGGTTGGACCCCAACGGTTGTCTCACCACGATCGGACTTCGCAAAACTCTTGTGGAGGTGTTGGGTGCCAACAGATTTAGATAAGGCGCCGAGCGAACTGCTTGTGGCGATTAAGAAGTTGCTCGAGGACAAGGAGCGCCCGGCGATTGATCGCCTTGCCACCGTGGCGTGCTTGGTGCTGGTGTCGGTGATCGACTCTGAGTTGCAAGATCGTGCTACACCGAAGAAGGGTAAGGGATGATACCGTGGACCAGAAACATGAACCAACAGGCGACCTATTGGGCGCCGCTGGCGAATGACGGGTTCGGTGGTATGACGTTTGACACACCGATCTTGATCATGTGTCGATGGCAGAATGACGCGGTACTCTTTCGTGATACTCATGGACGTGAGGTGACGAGCAGCTCGATCGTGTATCCAGATCAAGAACTTGCTGTGCGCGGCTACCTGGCCCTGGGTGATCAGACGGTAACGCTAGATCCCAGGTCATTGGTCGAGGCTGGCGAGATCCGACAGTTAGGTCAGTCGCCCAGTTTGGATGCAACACGTGTACTCCATAAGGTCTTTGTCTAATGGCAAGTGGAACAGGAAGTGTGAAAGGGCTAACGAGGGTTCTTCAACGCCTCAACTCTGTCGTGCAGAATACTGAGCAGGGAGCGATCCGTGGCTTGCTTGCTGGTGGGATGCTAATCCAGCGTCGCTCGATGGCACGTACACCTGTAGAGTATGGCTTCCTGCGAGCGAGCGCATTTACTCGACGAGCACAGGGAGATGAGAACTCGGTCGAGATAGGCTACAGCGCTGGCTACGCGAAGTTCGTGCACGACAACACAAGGATGAAGCTGCGTGGTAAGAAGCGTCCCTCAGGGTTGGGTACCTACTGGAACCCAGGCGAGGCGAAGTTTCTCTCAAAGGCCTACGCTGAAAGCGTCAAAGACGTGATCGGCTTGGTCATCAAGTACTCAAAGGTAAGGTGATGGCAAGCCCGGCAGAGGAGCTCGCAACCTACCTGGAGGGACACGGTGTTGGCACCAGGGGTGCCGACACGGGATGGTCGATTGCTGTTACTACGGGGCCGGTTGCTCCCGATACGACGATCACCTTGTTCGATGACATCGGTGGTTCTCCTGATACAGATGAGCTCGACATTCAAAAGGCGACCGTGCAGATACAAGTTCGCAGTACCAAGGTCGGTGGGTACTTGGCAGCATTTGCGAAACAAGAAGAGATCCGAGACTTGCTGATCCACCCCGCGCCTCTGATCACCGACAACTCAACTTTCATCGGTGTACAGATGATCAGCAATATCGCAAACTTGGGGCGCGACGATAACGATCGGCACATCTTGATCGCTACATACGAGGCAGAAGAGCAACGCGAGGAGTAGGTTATGGTCTTCATTCCCGAAGGGCAAGGCTTCAAAGGCCGCAAAATCACGATCACTTGGAAAGGTGCTCGGATCCGTGGCGTTCGCGAGCGCTCGATCGCGATGGCGGGCGAGCCGGTTGATCTGACGTCAGATGATGACGACGGTTGGCGCAAGCTGGCCGACGAGAACGGTGCAGCCCAGGACAACGTCGATTTCAACTGCGGTGGTGTCACGAAGTCCACCGATCTCAAGGACGACTGGGTCCACCGGGATCGCACCGGTGAGTTGATCATCGATTATCCCACCGGCCATCGGCTCAGTGGGACCTTCGTGCTGGTGAACTATACCGACACGGGTCCCTACAACGATGCGGTGACTTTCGAAGCCCAGTTCCAGAACTCAGGTCCTGTGACCTGGGATTACCTGGGATCATAACGTAAGGAGTGTCTAACGTGCCCGGACTCTTCGAACAGATTGAGATGACGTGGAAGGGGAAGAACTACGTCATTCCACCATCACGCGTGCTTCGTGCTATCGCGCGCGTGGAGGATATCGTGACTATGCAGCAGCTCACTGCTTCACCCTCGATCCCCTTTGCTAAATTGTCGATGGCATATACCTCGTTGCTTCGGTTCGCAGGTGCCTCGGTCGAGGAGGAAGAAGTTTACGAGGTACTGTGGGATCGAACCGAGGGCGGGAACGCCTCGGTCATGGTGAACACCTTGCTGCAGATGATGCTTCCAAAGAAAGTTCGCGAGAACATCAAACGTCAAGTCGAAGACGAAATGTTGCGAGTTCAGAAGCTTGGGGAAGCTGGAGCAGGAGCACCAGAGGAGGGAAAAGAAGAAGCGCCGATCAACGTGGCTTTGTAGAGCAAGCCTATACAGCGTTGGTCGGACGGGATCGAGCGGTCTCGTCCAGTGAGTTTTGGCGACTCGATCCAACCGAAGTTCATTGGATGCTTGAAGGACGTCGTGCACCGAGGATGTTTGGCAAGATGACCGAGGAGGAGGTTAAGGAGATCTACGAAGAAGAGTATGGTCCCTATGAGGGCGAACCTACCGTGCACTAGTGGAGATTTTTGGTGGCCGACAGCGCAATAGTTGAAACCCTGCTGATTAAAATCGGGACCGACATCGTCGATCTCAAGAAGGGTATGACTGATGTTAATACTGAGCTCGGCAAAGTTGAAAAAAATACACGTTCAACAGCAGCTGCTGTTGGAAATTCATTTAACAATATGGTCAAGTCGATCCTACCAACTGTGACCGTCCTAGGAGCGGTGAAGTTTGCTTATGACGCTTTCACCAGTGCGATCAGCCAGGCAGGTGAGGTCAATAGGTTAAGTCAACAGACAGGTATCGCGGTCGATAAGCTGTCAGCTTTGAAGTTTGCCCTCGAGGCCTCGGGAGTTTCATTCGAACAATTCTCTAGCATTGTGCGCAGCTTCAGCTCAAAGATGAGCGATGCGTTGACCAATGTGACGTCTGACACTGCGTTAGCCCTCAGGCAATTGGATATCAACGCACGCACAGCTGAGGGTGGCCTTAAGACCATCGCTGATATCATTCCTGAGGTTGCACGCAAGTTCGTGCAGATGGAGGATGGTGTCGCTAAGGCGCAGATCGCGATGGCGCTCTTCGGTGAACGAGTTGGTCTCGTCTTGTTGCCCTTCCTCAATAAGGGTGAGGCAGGCATCAAAGAGTTGATGCAAAAAGCAAAGGACCTAGGTCTCGTCTTTGATACGGTGAGCGTACAATCAGCGAAGGACTTCAAGCTCGCTATGGTTCAGTTGAACCTGGCGACCACAGAACTAGGTATGGCACTGCTTCAGATTGCACAGCAGACGGGTCTGATCCAGCTGATCAAAGATCTGGCGGCGGCGTTGCAATCGATGCGAACGCCCGTCTCCGGGTCTGCTGATGAGCTCAATGTATTGGCGAAGCGTCTGCAAGATGTGCAGATCCGCAACAATGCGCTTATCCAAACGATGCGTGAGGTGGGCGAGGCCACTGGCGTTGAAGGCATATTGAAGCGCTTCTTTTTCGGAACCGGTGCGGGCGCAGCCGACTTTGAAGCCAAGATAGCTGAGGAAACGGAGCTGATGCTTCGTTTCTTAGAGCTGATGAAAAAGGTCAAGGAACCTCCGGCACCAGCGGGCGAGTCAGGTGCAGGTTCAACTGGAGGCAAGGGTAGGTTCAAAGACCTCGCGATCATGAAGGAGGAGGTAGAACGCGCGCAGTTCGCCTATGACACCTTCATGGAGCGTGTGCTAGGCTCACGAACCATACTCGATGACATGAGCACCTCGTGGTCGACCTACGCTGATCGTGTCGTACAGGCACAAGAAAAGATCAATGCAGTTGGTCTCAAAGGCTTCCAGCAAGAGAAGGCTTTTGCAGATATCAAGAAGCGACTGCAACAAAAAGAGCAAGATGATATCCTCGGGACTGCTGAGGTAGCTGCTTCTACTTTGACCTCAGTTTTCGCCAAGAACAAGAATGCTGCCATCGGTGCGGCGATCATTCATACTGCTGTGGGTATCACACGTGCACTCTCGTCGGTTGACCCACCGTGGAGCTTCGTACAGGCTGCGCTGATTGCTGCTGCAGGTGTAGCCCAGATCGCATCGATCCGTGGTGCTACCGAGAGTGGTGGCGGTGGAACAGCACCTACGGCAAGTGCAGGTGGTGGTGGAGCTTCCACAGCATCGACAGAGGCTCCCAGCCGTAGCATCATGATCCAAGGCATTGACCCTGCCGCGATCTTCTCAGGCCGTCAGATGGAGTCGTTGATCGACGCTCTCAACAGTGAGACGAGTCGTGGCAAGACACTCATTGCTACCCAGCTGAGGCCCACATGACGGTTGTCATCTCATCCGAACTTGTCATCAGCTCGCAGAGCCAGTCATCTGGTGGTGTTACCTTCAATGCCAACAACGGTATCCTGGGCTGGATCAACTATGTGCTGCCGTCAAATATCCAAGCTGACTCGGCAAACGCGCTCTTTCCGGTGACGCAGTTGGCGAACCCGTCGACCTACCTCTATTGGTTGAGCCTCTCGACGTCGATGCAGCGAGTGATCTATACCGACAACTTTGAGAACTTGATCGACTATGTTGGGATCGCGGGTCACAACTTCGGGACCGCTGGGATCGGCGTCAAGATCGAAGTGGCACACGCCATCGACAGCTCGGGAGACTACGATTGGATGGATGTGACCGCCGAGGTGATCCCATCTGACGATACGCCGATGATGTTCAGGTTTACACCGGGACACTATCTCGCTGTGAGCATCACACTCTTCCCGAATGGTGTGGTGCCTCGCATGGCCGTCGTGTACGTAGGCAAACTCACCATCATCGAGCGGCGCATGTATGTGGGTCACCGCATCATCAACTATAACTCAGTGGCGAACGTGGTGACGGGTCGAAGTGAGTTTGGTCAGTTCCTCGGCAGGTTGAGCTTGGGTGAAACTACCACGTCCCAGATCGAGTTCAAGAACATGACGCCCCAGTTCTATCGCAGTGACCTGGAGCCGTTCAGAAAAGCTGCGATCACGAGACCGTTCTTCTTCGCATGGCGGCCCAGCTCGTATCCACACGAGGTAGGATACTGCTGGTCAATGAACGACATGAACGTGCAAAATACACATGCCAATGGGTTCATGTCAGCAACACTTAGTGTGCAAGGGATCGTTGCGTGACCACGACCCAAGAGATCGTTGGTAAGACACTCTCCTACGTTGAGTTTGACCTTGACGTGTTTCGCGCTACGCAATTTGAAGCAGTAAGGGTTGGTAAAGCTGTAGCAGATTGGACCCAAATCTGGGATCAACACACTCGAATGGTGGGCGTCATTGACGCGACAATGCCCTCGGGTCGGGCTGTTCATTTGACCAAGCACACCGTCTCCGACACATCGCTCTGGAAGTGGAATATTCCACCCAGTATTCGAGACCTATCTGTATTGTCATGTATGAAAAATCAATTCAATACCACGAACTCCGGCTTGCGAGTAATGGTCCGAGCGAGTGGAAATGATGATACCGAAAATGGTTATATGATGCGTATGGTGACTGGTACTGGCTTGCTCACCTTGGTTCGATTTCGTAATGGTGCTGCTACGACTATTGCTTCGCTCGCGGTCGTCATCAATCTGACCACGCCGACGTGGATGCGCCTTGATGCTCTTAATATTTCTGGTGGAGGCGTGTTGGTTCGTGGTAAGATCTGGCAAGGTTCTGCATCTAATGAGCCTAGCCTTTTTATGATCTCGGTTGATGATTTTACAACACCAATCACAACTGCCGGTTTCTCAGGCGTGGGAATCACTAACCTTACTGAGGATGTGATCAATGTTGGCTACTTTCGAGTCAAGTCTCTGCTCAGTAGCACCGTTGAAACTCATCGTCATGCAAAGTCCACAGATTACTTGCCGGTAACTCTAGTGGTCATACCAGACTTGGTTTCAGTATCGACACAACCAGGTGAGCTTTCCCTGGGCGAGGGCCTGGGCACCCGTACTAAGATCACTGCACAATTCAAAGATCACCCAAGCTCTGATCTTGGCGAGTTTGCTAATAATGGAACTGAGTGGTCGAAGTTTCGATCACGTGGTCTTTTTCGTCGGGGACAACCTTTTAGACGCATCACAAAGCTCCTTGGATCAGTGAATGAAGAGATCAGGAGTTATGTCCTTGAGGAATTCAACGGACCCTCGGTGACAGGTGTCTATTCTCTCATCTCTCAGGATCCGATCCAGCTTGCTGATAACAGTCGGGCCCAGTGCCCGATCATGAGCAATGGCTTTTTGTCAGGTACATTGACTGCGGTGGGTACGTCATTCAATGTGTTGCCTGCAGGCATTGGCAACATCGAATATCCATCGGCTGGTCATGTGTCGGTGGGTGGTAAGGAAGTCATACAGTTCACACGGGTTGCTGATGCGTTCACTGTGGTGGGTGGCGTAGCGGGTCGTGGGTTATTTGGTACGACCGCTATTCAACATGCCGCTGAGGATCGGGTACAGTTGGGCAAGTATTACAATGGGGTAGACGCGGCGACCATCGTGAATGATCAGTTCGTCAACTTTGCAGGCATGAGCACAAGTCTCATACCATTTTCGACTTGGCTGCTCGAGGTCGACACTTACCTAGATCGTCTCTATACAAAGTTCATCGCCGAACCCACAGGCGTCAACAAGCTCGTTTCATCATTGTGTGAGCAGGCGGGTCTGTTGATCTGGCACGACGAGATCGAAAACCTAATCAACCTACAGGTGCTTCGCGGCATTCCCACTACAGCGTTTGAGTACAATCAAGGGAACACTATAGCGAGCAGCTTTGGCGTGCAAGAGCAACTCAGCAAGAGGGTCACGCAAGTCTGGACCTACTATGGTGTACGCAATCCGTGTGCACCTCTTGACAATCTTGACAACTATCGTAGCACGTTGATCACGATCGACACCGAGGGAGAGACCGAGCACGGTGAAGCAATCATCAAGAAGGTCTATGGCGATTGGATCCCAGCCTTTGGACGAAGCACCGCGCAGCGGGTGAATGATCTTATCATCGGTAGGTTCAAAACTCCGCCGCGAAAGTTTTCGTTCGACGTGATGCGCTACAGTGGAGTGCAAGAGCCTGCGGTGGGAGTCGGTGCTCGTGCTGCTTGGTGGGGCAACCAAGATGAATTGGGTGTAGCATACAACTCGCCCATTCAGATCACACGGGTCGATCCACAAGACGACATGATGAAGGTCACTGCAGAGGAGATGCTCTTCACGACCATCGACACTGCGGCCTCGACCGATCGTGTCATCACCATTGACAGCAACGTCAACAATATCAATCTGCGTTCACTTCACGACTCGATCTATCCAGAGATCGTACCAGCTGACCTGGGCTACAATGGTGTGACGGTGACCTTCATCATTTCTGCCAGTATCATAGTGGGAAGTGAGACGACAGCACTTAAAGCGATTGATGTTGGAAGCTGGATCACAGGTGTACCACTTTACCTGCGCAACATTGGCCGTGGACAAGGTTGTGGTGGTCGCGGTGGTGATGGTAACAGCGGCGCTGGTGAGGCTGGTGATGTGGGTGGCGTGGCACTCTACACTCGGTATCCTATTACACTCATCAATGAAGGTCAGCTCTGGAGTGGCGGCGGTGGCGGTGGTACCGGTGTGGGAACCATCGGTGCGGCGGGTTCATTCCCAGGTTGTGGCGGTGCTGGTCAGGTGCCTGGTGCGGGTGGCATCAAGTCGGGCAATCCAACCGTAGGTGCACCAGGAACCACCGAGGCTGGTGGCGATAACGCAACGACCGGAACCATTGGTGGTGACGGTGGTGGTCCAGGACTGCCAGGTCAGATTGGCCAAGGGTTCCAAAGTAACCAAGCTGGTGGCCTGGCGGGTGCAGCCATTGACGGGGTGAGCTTCGTCACGATACAAACCGTGGGTGACATTCGCGGTGGACAGATCAACTAGGAGTAGGCCATGACGGCTTTGCTGGCAGCTTTCAATCGGACGATCCAGGACGAAGAAGGCAACGTCATGCCCGGGGCAACGGTCCTCGTGCAACGCATGAGTGACCTGGGCTTGCCGGTACTACGTGCTGACGAATTGGGCAACGGCAATGTGGGCAATCCCGCGACGGCAGACCTCAATGGGTTCGTGCGCTTTTATGTGGCGAGCGGTAAATATCGGATCACTGCATCAGTGGGTGCTGCATCGGTCATTTGGGAAGACTATCTGATCGGTACGATTCAACAGTACCAAGCCGACGTGAGTCCTCGACCGGTACAACCTACCACTGGTCAGACTTACTATATTCGTCCCGATGGTAATGATGTCGACAACGATGGGTTGAGCGACAATGCCGCAGGTGCGTGGTTGACCTTTAACGGTGCCTCAGCTCGTCTTAGACGGATTGACTTTAATGGGGCCCAGCCTTCGATTGTCGTTAGACCCAGGTTGACGCCTTATGCACCGGGAGTGTTCGCACATCCGTGGGTGGGTTGCTCGTTCCCAAACTTGCTGGGTCTTACAGCTATCGCGATCACGGGCGCAGCCAATAACGGAAGCGGTGCGATCCGCTTAGCTGTTACCTCCACGACCCAGTTGCTGAACGGTCAGCAAATCATGGTTCGCGAGGTACTGGGTGCCGTCGAGGCCAACAATAATAACACCGCTCCGGTGACGCCAGCAGTCTGGACAATCTCGATCATCGACTCGACCCACATCGATCTGGTGGGTTCAACCTTTGGTGGAGCATGGACCAGTGGCGGCAAGGTTGTGGCTACGCTTGCAACAGTCACGGGAAACAGTCAATCCATCTTCTTCAACACCGATAATAACATCCTTGGCGTTCGTGAGATGGGATTGTACAACGGTGGGTTCGCTGGTGTCATCGCCTTTAACAACTCTCAGGGTGCGGTGCTTGACCCAGGTGAGATCACGTACGGTCCGTTGAGCGTTCAGAAGATCTCGACGAGCAATGGTGCAGGTATCAACGAGCAGTTGAAATGCTACACGATCGGCAACTGCGCTGCTGCAAATCAGGTCTTCGACAACGGTCGCATCGCGATGTTCCCGACCCATTATGTTCGTGGCAACTTGACCATCGACTTTTTCATCAACGTGCAACGTGGTGGCGTGTTTACTACCAGTGGTGTTGCTGTCACCTTTGATGGTGCAGGCGCAGGTGCTGGTACGGTGGGTCAGAAGTACATCGTCACTCCTGGCGGTGTGCTCGCAGGCTCGGGCACGGTCTTCCCTGGCACCATCGCGGGTCAAGATTTTAATGTTAGTGGTCCTGGAGCCTCAGTCACTAGCGGTGCTCTTGTCAAGTACACTGATACTGGAGGCATTAACCAAGGGCCTGCAAGTGCAGCAGAAGTTGCTGCGATTGCGGGATCAGCCTTTACTTTCGGCTTCCGCAACCATCTCCATAACGGTGACTTCCGAGTGGCAGGTCGTGGTGCGGGCCCGTTCACTTCGGCTACGGCCTTCATTAACAACGATGCGGTCACTCTGCTTGATCGCTGGCGTATCCTTTCTGATGGAAACAACGTTGTTGATGTTTCCCAAGGAACGGCCAATCCTCCGGCTGATGGTCAGTTCTTCCATCGCTTCAACGTCAAGACGGCCAATCTCAAGTTTGGCATGTGCCAGGTCCTTGAGAGACGCAACATCAACGGCTTGATCGGTCAGACCCTCACGGTGAGCTTTAAGGCCAAAGCCACAGGCTCAAGCCTCAACGATTTGCGGGCAGCCATCGTGGCTTGGAGCAGCACTGCTGATGCTACGCAGACCGATCCAATCTCGACATGGAACGCCGCCGGAACCAACCCGACTCTTAAGTCGAATTACACTTATGAGAACACGCCGGTCAATCTCAATCCTACTACGGCCTGGGCTACTTATTCGGTCAGCGCGTTGATGGATACCGCGTCGACTACAAACATGATGGTTCTTATCTGGTCGGATAAGACAGCCACGACGGTCGCAGACCTGATGGATATCACTGATATTCAGTTGGAGGTGGGCTCTGTTGCGACTCCATTCGAGCGCCGGCCGATGAGCACCGAGCAGATCATCTGTCAACGCTATCTGCCGTCGTGGCCGGCAGGCCAGCTCTCCGGTTGGTTCGGCCTGGGTCAGATATCAGGCAACAACTCGGGTGGCTGGACCCTGGCCTACTACTGCCCGCCTCGTGTCGTTCCCACAGGATTTGCGATCAGCGCGGCAAGCGACTTCGCAGGACTGGACGGAACCTCCACTCTGCGCACCTTCTCAACACTAACGTTCAACACCGCCACAGGTGTTGTGCTCCAGTTCAACGGGGTCGTGGCGGGAACGCCTTTCGTCGCAGGCAATGCGTCGGCTATCTACGGCTTGAACGCTAACGCCTATATCGTTGGCACAGGAGCGGAGTTGTGACATGGCTTGGGGAGATTACACGTACGCAGATGCTGGGCACACTACCGTCACTCGCACACACTCTTCAGGTCAGATGGAGAGTGCGAATACGGGAAGTCCAGAAGTTGCAGCCTGGGTAGCTGGAGGTGGCACCATAGGGGCAGCTCCCGCCGTTGGCGCAGTTCTTCCCAATCTTGATGCGATCCTTCCTCCCATGGAGTTTGGCTGCCGACTTGTTTTTATAGGTTCAACCGCGATCAAGTTGATGCCCACGGGCAGCAATAAGGTCTTCATTGATGGAATAAACTACTCGATACAATGGAACGGCGTAACTGGAGACAATGTGGGGCTGGTCGCAGCAACTCTTTACTACGTCTATGTCTATTATAACGGTACTAACCTATTGTTGGATATCACAACAACCGCTCCTGCTCTTCATTCTCTCTATAATGTTTATTCTGTAAAAAGTGGAGGTGGGGCCAACAGCGCCCGAACCTTAGTTGGTATGATCTACACAGGAGCAGGCACACCGGGCATTTTTGTGGATAGCGAAACTCAACGCTTTGTAACCACCTACTACAATCGTGTTCTAAAATTCTGTCAACGTGTGCTTGGCACCAGCCGCACTACTATTGCTGATCCTTGGGTTGAGATCAGTAATGCTGACAGGATTGAGTTCATAACCTGGGGAGATGAAGACGCCCTGACATTCTTCAACTCATCGGTGTTCGCTGCTGCCGGCAGCATCTCAATATATGGTTCCATTGGTGTGAACGGGACATCAATACGGATCGGTGCCACTAATGCTTACACCGCAGCTGCGAGCGCTCCCATCAAGATATCGGGTCAGTTGGGATATCGCTTCTCTGCGGGCTATAACTATCTGACCTTAGTGGGAGGAAGCACGAGCGGTTCGCTGGCAACCTTTCCCTCGGTGGCTTCAGCATTCGGTGCCATGCTCAGACAGTAGGAGGATTGCATGTTTTGTATCGTAACAAAGGTTGATCCACCGAGGTGGCTGGCAGACACGGGATCTGTCACGATGCTTCGTTGGGTTGAGGACAAACGTGGGGCGCAGATCTTCGATACCGAGGAAGCAGCATATCGACGGGCGCTGTTCTTTGACATCGCGACGCAACACTTTATCGTGGAGCCATTCAAGAAGGACTGAGGGAAGTCGTGGCGACTAGTCAAAATAAACCAAATCGGGGACAGGCTATGAATGTCAGACCATCAAATACAGTTCCAATTCCTGATCCAACATTGTTGACCACGCAGCAATTGCTTAGAGAGATAACAGCTTTACGTGAGCTGTTTGAGACCCGCCTGGATGGCATGGACAAAGCAATCACGCTAATCCAAGCGCACGCTGACCGTATACCGTCATCCACGGACATAGCACTCCAACGGTTGCAGGAGTTGCTTGACAATAAGTTGATGAATGTACAAGCACAGTTCGATGCTCGAGATCGTGCAGTGGACAGAGCTGTAACGACTGCCCTGGAAGCGCAAAAGGCTACGATGTTGTTGCAGAACTCTAGCCTGAATGAGTCTGTTAGTCGTTTGCAAGAGTTGCACGATGAGAAGTTTGAGAGCATCGCTACCCAGTTTCGAGAGCGGGATGTTCGTACCGAGCAAGCATCGAAGGACAGTAAGGTTGCCATCGATGCGGCGTTGCAAGCTCAGAAGGAAGCTGTCGGCAAGCAGAATGAAGCTAACTCGGCTGCCATCTCCAAGAGTGAGGCGGCCTTCGTCAAGCAGATCGACCAGATCGGCATCCTGATCTCTACCATGACGAAGGGAACTGACGACAAGATTGGCGACATCAAAGATCGTCTGACTACCATTGAGGGTCTCAAGAAGGGGGCTAATGACGTTTGGGTCTATATCTTCAGCACGATCGGCGTGATCGTTAGCGTCATTACCGTAGCACTGATGGTGACCTTTAAGAAGTAAGGAGACAAACATGCTCGATGAACGTACCATGCAACGTTGGCTCAAGGAGTTGGGCTACTACACAGGTGAGATCGACGGCATGAGTGGCGAGACGTTGAATACGGCCATCGCCGAGATGGCTATCGCAACAGGACTCGACATCACCAACTGGGATGAGGCACGCCGGCACATGGCAGCTGAGCAACTCTTCCTGCGTGATCATGGGTTTGCTACCGATATCGATGGGCTCTACGGTCCGGCAACCCAAGCTGCTCACAACGCCTACATCATAAAGGATACCGACGTCGATCAGCCCGAGGTAGAGATTGCACACCAGCCCACCACCTGGCCTCGCCAGAAGGACGTGCCAGCGTTCTATGGTGAGATGGGTAAGAACCAAGAGATGATCGTGCCGCCCTATCAGATGTGGTATGGCAAGATCCCGGTCGAGCACATCTCGGTTCACAAGCGGGTAGCTGCCTCGGCGATACGTGCATTTCAAAACATCCATGCCCACTATGGCGATCAAGTCAAGACCCTAGGTCTTGATCAGTACAGCGGCAGCTTGAACGTGCGTCGCATGCGTGGTGGCTCCAATTGGTCAATGCACTCTTGGGGGATCGCCATCGACTTCGACGCACCACACAACGATCTCAACTGGGATCACACGCGGGCTCGTTTTGCCAAGCCCGAGTACCGCAAGTTCTTCGACTGTTGGTATGCCGAGGGTTGGATCAGCTTGGGACGTGAACGTGACTACGATTGGATGCACGTTCAAGCAGCGCGTTTATAGTTGCACTACCCACCTGTGTATGGTATACCAGGTGTAGGGGGAATGATGGTAGGGAACTTACTCGAGTACTGGGCGATCCGTTCGTTTAAGCGTGAGCTTGCGATCCTCGCATTCTTTTTCTGGGCATCCTTGAGCGTCAAGGTATTTTTCTACTCGACGGTCGAAATTATCAATGCACTGGGTGCCGCATACGGGACCGCTTCAATGTCAAGCTGGCTGTATATCGCAGGAGCCTTCGGTCTCGACTACTACTCGAAGATGGGAAACCAGCCGCCACCTCAGTTGGGAGGTCCTTTCATTCCACCGATCGTTACTCCCACGGGCGTTCTACCCAAGGTTCCCAAGGCAGGAGGAAACTGATGTTCACTGCACTTCTCATTCGCTTAGGACTGGGTGCCGTCCTTCCCTGGTTGCTACCTAGTCTCGTAGCTGCCCTCATCGGCGGCGGTGGCTTGGCAGCCTGGGGGTTCAACCTGACCGACTGGAAGACCGCGATCCTGCTCGTTATCTCACTTGGCATGGTAGCCCAGCTCGCGATGACGAATTCACCCTGGGCCCGCACCATCATTGCGATCATCGTGGCGGGAACCTGCTACATCAAAGGACACATCGACGGTAACCTCGAGGTCGAGCAGCGGATCCAAGCAGCGGTAACGGCGATCAAGACCGAGGTGGAGAATACCAGTAAGGCCGAGATCGCTCGCCAGGAAGCGATCAATACTCTCGCCAAGGAGCAGGCAAAAGTTGAGAAGACTGAGTTGATAGACGAACGTGATCGATTGAAAGCGGAGTTGAAGACCATCAAAGAGGAAGCAGCAAATGACCCGACTGCAAATCAGCCTGCTCTCAGTTCTGACGCTGTTGAGCGTGTTAACCGGTTGCGCCACGAACGAAAACCCTCTGGCCCCAATCGTGTTGGCGGAAAAGCCAAGGATACAACCCGTCCCAAGTTGGATGGTGCGCCCTTGCCCAAGGCTAAAGCAGATCCCGGCGGGAAAGCTCTCCCAGGCCCAAACTGAAGCACTGTGGGCTGATGACCTGCGGCGCTACGAGACTTGTCGACTCAATCACGCTGCGCTCGGGGATTGGATCCGCAAGCGTGACGGCAACCTGACGGGCAGACCGATCGCCCCGAAGAAGCCGCGAGTACCCAAGAAACCAGCAGCCAAGAAGATGGCACCGAAGCTGCTGCCAAAAGTTCCACCGAAAGCAACTCCACCGCCATCAACTCCGGTTGAGCCGCCAACGGTTGGATGATTGTACATCGGTAGCGAACCGGTGTATACCTAGAGCGCGTAATGCGTGGGCACTTCACAAAGGAACGCATCATGACCTTCAAGAAAGTCGCATTGATTGCACTCGCCGCTGGCGCGTTGCTGGCTGCGTGTTCTTGTCGCTCCGACGCGGCGGATCCCAACTGGCCACGGAGTGGCATGAAGGATCAGCCAGTGATCGCCAGCGGCGGCGTCTACTCGTGGACCGGCATCTACCTGGGTGGCGGCATCGGCTACTCGACGCTCGACATGCCGACCAACTATTCGGTAGCACCTCCTGGACCAGGCACGATCATCGGGATCGACGGGTTCTCAGCTGCCGGCCTGACAGGTGACGCTCGGCTCGGTGCCGACTATCAGTTCACCGGTACGCCGTTCGTGATCGGCATCCTCGCCGGCTACAAGTTTGGCGACCTGGACACCGGGTTCAACGTCCCGCCGATGGGTGGCCTGTTCGCCACGGCCAGTCTCCGCGAGACCTGGTACGTTGGCGGCCGTGTTGGTGCAGCCTTCGGTCCCAGTGGACAGTCGCTCGCCTACGTCGGGTACGCCTACACCCAGGCCGATCTCGACATCGGTGCCGGCATGACCGCCGGTCCGGTGAACTTCTGTGCAGCACCGACCCCACTGGTGTGCGGTCACAGCCTGAACGGTCATCGGCTGCTCGTCGGACTCGAGACGAGGCTCACCAGGACGCTGAACATCGGCATCGAGGGTACCTACACTCGCTACGACTCGGTGAACGTGCTGGCCGCGACGGCTGCACCGGCATCGATCAACCTCGATCCCGACGTGTACACCGTCATGGTTCGCCTGAACTGGCGTCCGGCTACGACGATCTTCAATCCGCAGTAGCCTCCCCTCCCTAGGCGGACAACTGGGCGGCCGCGAGGTCGCCCTTCTTTTTAGGAGACCCACATGAGGCTCGCGATCTTACTCTGCCTCATACCACTCGTCCCTGCCCAGGCTAGCGATGAGTGGTTGCCACGCAACTCCTGTGAGTGGTCTCGTGCTTGTCATCATCGGGTGCAACGTCGCGTGGTCGTGGTGGTGAAGCAGGTTCGGCACCGCCATCGCAATGATGACCAACCGAGTGCTGATCGCGACCGAGGTTGCAAGAGCATCTACAAGGGAGTGGGCAACCAGCACCTGACTGTCGATGGTGCCAAGCGTGCAGCCGATGAGGTGTGGGCAGGTACCGTGAGGTTCCACATCGGCGAGAAATTCATGGACCTGGAGAACGCCAAGCGTGTCTCCTACACTTGCTCGAGGTCATCCATTAAAGAGTCTGGGATCAGTACCCTGGGTCAGACGCTGACCCGTTGCGAGGTGGAGGCTCAGCCGTGTCCGGCGGTACGAGAAAACAAATGAGGGCTGTCTACGATCTCGAGCACTGGCAACCATCATACACGATCGCAGTGTTCCTCGCGGCTGCTGAACAAGAACGTTTGCGACGAGGACATGACTCCATTGACGTGGAGCTTATGGCGGGTTCACTTGAGGGAGGTTGGGGACGGTACAAATATTGGCCGTCGAGCGTCAAGCAATGTGAAAGTATGCTGGAACACGTTGTGCTTCCGATGATCACGATGTTACCGAGTGTGTCGAGCATCAGCGTCAAGACCAAGCGCCGTAAGATCGACGCGGTCGAGTTTCAGATCGGCCACAAGTACGCAGGCAGCTTCTACTTTGACGCCTACGCCAAGGGCATCAGACCATTCAAGCCCGTCCAGATCTGGCCGAAGGCTAACCGTCTCATCACAATGACGTTACGTGAATGTGGACGAGGTCACTGGGGTGCACGTGACAGTGACGTGCCGGAGTGGTGCCACGCCGCCGGTGAGCTCGAGGCCCAGGGCTATGACGTGGTCATCGTGCGTGATACACGCTTTGCCGATCGACCCCTTCACAAGTTGAACACCCATCCCAGTGCGTCAAAGTATCTGAGCGATAGGGCGAGCCTCTATCACTCAGCGTCGGTGAACCTCTTCGTGAGCAACGGTCCGGCCTGGTTCTCACTCGGCCTGGATGTTCCGATGATCATGTTCCGTCCGACGTGCGAAGAGGGCAACAAGAACTCGCGGGCTATCGCCATGGAGCGTGAGGGTATCGCCACCGGCAAACAGATGAAGGGTGCCCCACCCCACCAACGCTTGGCCTGGGTCGGCGACCGCAGTGAACAGCTCGTGAATGAAACCCTAAAGTTCCTCGCCACCAAGCGGTAGAACGAAAGGAGAACTGTCGATCGACAGTTCACCCTTTGTTCTGGTATGTGCCGCGCGACGTGGGAAGGCCCAGGAGCAGTGGGCTGGTTGGGTGGGTAGAACTACCCTGCCAACCGTCCCCAGGGCTTCTCCGACCTTTCTACCAGCCGTCTACCAGCCGTAGATCGCCCTAGGTAGGCTGTGGGGTGGGATCCTCGGGCGGGTGGGGTAGTTCTACCACCCCACCCTCCCGCTGTTCTGGCGCCTTCCTAGGCGTCCTATATTTCAACTCGAGCGCGTACCGCTCCCACCAGTGCTTGATCTCTAGGGCGAGACGTTCGCTGGTATAGGGGTCGATGTGGCGAAGCGCGGCGATGACGCCCAGCCATCTGCCGTGCTCCAACTCGAGGTTGATGAGTGCGTGTTTGACTTCAGGTGTCAATGAAATTCCAATCCTTGAAGTTGACCAGGATTATCTGGTCACCGTTTCGCAGGTAGACGTACCAGATGTCAGATCCCATCCAGATCCGATGGATGACCAGGATGCCGACACCGGTACTGCCGTCTTTGAAGGTGACCTCAACCTTGCGACCTTGATCGTGCTTCGTGGGCAAATTCACACGAACCTCCAATCCTTCTGATCAATGAACGATTTCTTGGATCCGTCCTTGAAGTAGACGTACCAAATGGGCATTTCATCCTCGTCATCTTTTGCTGGCACATAATCCTCAGCAACGAGAACGCCCTCGGTCTTGGTGCCGTCGGGCCAGGTGACCTCGACCCGACGACCTTGATCATTCCAGGTAGGCCACATCACAACCTCACTTCACAAGCGTCACCGACACAAGCCAGTTCCCGCGCGGTCTCGGTCCTATCGGTTCTCTCGAGCTGTTCGAGCTGGGTCCAGTCTATTGATTTTGGTGTTGCTGACTCGAGCTCTTCGAGCTGCGACTCCGTAACCTTCTCGAGAGGTGCCTGCGTGTACATGGTGTCGCTCGAGGGCATGAAGGCGAGTCCACCCACCTCCTTAAAGTGGTCGAACACGTAGCCACCGACGGCAGGCCACTCGTGCTCTTCGACGTTGATGGTGGTCGAGGGATTGTGGTCACACCAGTTCTCACGAACCATACGCCAGTGATCAAGCGTCTCTATGGCCGAGCGGTCACCATCGACGATGCAGTTGTCGGGCGCACGCATCGGGAACTTGAACACGATCATATATTGAGGCTTGGTTGCGTGCGGCTCCCACTGAAAACCCTGGGCCTTGATGACCTGGGCCACAGGGTCGTTGAGGTCGAAGGCGACCCGACGAATGTATTGCTTGGCGAAGCGAGCATGGATCCCTGAGGAGGAGTTGACGAGCAGTGAGACGGTTCCCGAGGGCTTTACGCAGGTAATTGCAGCACTGGGTGGGATACCCAGGCGCTCGGCCCACTCTTTATTTGTTTGCCTGGCAATACGACGGAGCTCCCTAAACGTCATGTCGGTGTCGCTCTTGGAACCGTTGAGTATGGGAGAGTCCATGATACCGGTGATGCTTGCTCCCAGCAGTCGCTCCTCCTCGCAATTCTTGCGCCACTTCTCATTGACGTAGCCGAACCTCGTGAGGGTCGATTGCCAGGTACCAAGTATCGCAGACATCTGCACTTTGCGTGCCAACGAGTCGAAGTTGTCATGATCACGTGCCACGACCTCGGTCAGGTTGCACGTTTGCTGTGAGCGCAGGATGATCTCGCCGCATGGATTGGTGCCAAAGTCGATGGGGTCGTCCTCGCCGTTATCCCAGTCGACCTTGCGTCCTATCGATCGGCACTTTTCGATAGCGGCCACTCGACTGAAGAAGCCTCGCTCGCCCGACTTGCTCTCGTAGAGGGAGAGCCACTCAGCCATGAATGCGCCGGTGGTGGGTGGTTCGGTATAGGCGGCAGAGTTGTTGGCGAGCTCACGCCAGGGTGCAACCCGACGCCAGTCTCCCGCCTTGGCGTGTCGCAGACGCATGTCGCTTGGGTTACTGAGCGAGATGAGTGCAGATCGTCGAACCCCACCGACCACCACGATGTCGCCGATCTTGCAGACTATGTCGTGACACTCGAGCGAACTGAGTCGACGTCCAGCGGCTTCTTTGAAAGTGTGCACGGTGAACTTGAACAGCTCCACCAAAGGTGCTGGACCCGAGGCGGTGCCACCCATGGTCTTCAAGCGGGCACCAGCCTTACGGACACGAGACACGTCCCAGGAGGGAACCTCGCCGTCAACCAGGTGAAGCAGCAAGTTACGGAATGCCTCGCACCAACCAGTTCGAGAGTCAGCGACGGTGATGACGTGACCGACGTCTTTGAACCGGCGAGCGATCATCGGCAACTTGCCGGTGAATTGCCGTTCGACCGAGAAGCCCACGCCGCAGCCACACATGAGAATGTACATGATCTCGTCAAAGGCACGCAGGTCATCGACCGCTCGGTACGTGCAGTTGAAGCCACACAGAGGCTCACGTTGCAATGCCTTGCCGGCGCTCATCATGCACCGCATGCTGGGCATCACCTCGGTCTTGAAGATCGCACGGTAGGCTGTACCAAAGATAGGATCATTCGAGTCTATGCCGAAATTGTCTTGCAGGTGCTCTTGCATGAAAGAGATGTAGCGCTGTGGGGTCTCCTCCCAGCTTTCGCGTCGCTGTGCCAGCTCGTTCCAGCGTGAGTAGCGTGACAAATGAATGATGTCTTGATAGGCGGTGGGCAGGCCCATGGATGTCCTCACTGGTTGGGTCGTCAGAAGCGCCCATTATATCGGGCGACCCTATGAAGGGCTACCGTTGATCGGCGCCGGCACCCACCCAATGTAGTCCAAGAGCGAGGTCAAGAGTATCCGATGGTCCGAAAACTTGCTACCACGTGTGCCTATGATCAGGCCACGACCTACAAAGAACGCCGGTCCAATCGTGAACCCACCCAGGGCCTGGGTAGCTCGACGCAGCCGACCCTCCTCGTCGACCAGCAACGTGTCATTTGAAGGAACCAAGCAGCGGTCGAGCCTGATCGCCTCCACAGTCCGTGACCCACGGTTGATGAGGAGTGCTACATAGACCGCAGACAGTCCCTCATCGGGCAGGTCGATCGGCTCGATGCATCGTTGCTCGGTCTTGATGAGCAGGCCCCGCATGTTATCCTCCTACTGGGCAACCGAGACGATCCAATAAATCGTCAATGACTCTCTTTTGGCCATCATGACCAAGCAAATAGAATGCGCGAAGGCTGTCCTCATCAAGATGACGCATGACATTCTGCCAGCGAATTTGCTCGGTGGGTGCAGCGCAGATTGAGATGTAAGTTACCCAGGGACGATCTGGACCCAGCAAGATGCCGAGTGAGAGGGTACCCAGGGCAAGGTAACCGATGGTCTTCATGGTGATCTCCTAGAGGGTTGATACCAGCACCCACAAGATGAGGGCAAAGCTGGCATAGGCGGCGAGACGATAGATGGTGATCATGTGTGATCCTCGGACTCGAGAAACTTGATCTCGAGCATGTTGAGCATGTAGCGAAAAGCATTGCGTTCGGCTTTCCGTCTAAATGCAAAGCACCGTTGTTTGGTTCCTCTTTCAGCTAGCCAACTGTCGGCGTGTATGTTGTAGCAAAACATTGTAGGCCCCGGGAACCCCTTCAAGGCCGCAAGTTGATCTTGATCATCGACCACGATCTTGAAGGGGTGACTATTACTCATACCACTCTCCCGAAGGTGTGTGACGGACGATTAGTTGCCGGTGAAATGCTTTAGCCCCGCCGACATCGTCCTAGACTCTCGCCTGGATGCACACAACGCACCCGTTGGAGCTCGGGGCTTATTCTTTGATGATGCCTGCCTGCTTTGCGAATGTGATCTCCACGTCGCTGGGCGGGGGCATCTCAGGATAGGCTCGTGTCTTGACGATGTCGGCCTCGACCAAGCCTGAGAGCGCGCGGACCATCGTATCGGACATCGACCAATGTTCCTCTTGTCCTATGCGAGCGATGATCCGACGCTTGAAGTGCTGGTAGAGGCTCTTGGCCTTGGGGACATAATCGGCGCAGTGACCCTCCCAGGCATCGATCAGTAGGGCCAGTGAGAGCTGTGCTGGTCCTGACCCGCCGAAGCCCCAGGCGAACCCGTCAGGAGAGTGGTTGATCACGTCGTTGCGTGGGTTGAGACGTGTGACGACTTTGTTTCCGTCTTTGTGGACATAAACAAGCCAGTCCCTATCCCTTGGATTTCCGACGTATGTTTTCACGTTGAGGTCTCCTGTTGTCAAGAACTTGGATCGGGCCTGCGATCCGGCAGATGCGCACATTGGCCACCATGGTCTTGTTGGCCATCACCGTTAAGTGTATCACAGGTAGGTTACCAACTCCTACCCCACCGATGGGATCGGAGATCATGATCTCAACCCCATCGGCACCGGTCACGTCGAGGAACCCATCCTCGTAGCACTTCTTGCTGTCAACCATGCTTTTACTCCAATGCTTCAACCAACGCTAGCTCGTTCTTGGATCTGGTGATCGCCACGTAGATGATGTTGCGCTCTTGATCCATCTGCCACTCTTGACGGGCGTATTTGCTGGGCATGTACTTGTTGAAGCCAAGGATGAACACCCGATCCCACTCGCGGCCTTTGGCCTTGTGAACCGTCGAGAGGACCACGCGGTTGATGCACTCGGGATCGAGCGTCCCGTCCTCCTTATACGAGTCCTTGAAGAGTTGGCGGATCCGGTCAGCAACTTGATTGACGTTGATGCAACCCTCGCCGAGTACTAGGAGCGTGTCGACCTTATCCTCGACGGACTGTGCCTGGGTTTCCTTGCCCTTGGCATTGAGCCGTTCGACCATGCGGTCACGATAGTTCTCCAACCGCAGACGCCATACGTCGATGGAGCGAACCTTCGAGAACTTGTTGGAGAGCTCGATGAGGCCTGCCCCGATGTCCCGACCTTCGACGTGACACGGGATCATCCTCTTGATCAATGAGAAGGCGCACGCGACGAGTGGTTTGGTGTTGCGGCACAAGATCGAGTCGCCTGCCTTCAACGTAGGGATCGTTTGCTCCCTGAAGTCCTTTGCGCTGATGTCGACAACCGAACCTTGAGGTGCCGACTCGTGCGCCTCGATGTGGTCAACGTAGTCCCGAGCAAGCTTCACCACCGATTTGGGACACCGGTAGGTGACCGTCAGCGGCAATGACGTGCAATTGAAGTCGCGGATGATCTGCTCGATCGCGTCGTTGTCCGCGCCAGTGAAGCCGTAGATAGCTTGCTTGCGGTCGCCGACGAAGACCACGCGGCCACCTTTCCAAAGCAGCTTGCGGATCAGTGCGCGACGTGACGGGTTCGTGTCCTGGGCCTCATCGACGAGGATCCAGTTGTAGGTGAATGGCTTGATCTCCGTCACGATCGGCAACCAGATCATGTCCTCGAAGTCGATGATCTCTTTGCCGGTACGCTTGTGGAACGCCAAGCCTTTGATTGCATAGTCGATGGCGGTATCGAGCTCGCCATCATTCTCAACCATCTCGTTGAGGTCGTGACGCTCGATGATCTCGAACCACTTGGCGCGATCACTCACCGGCCAGTAGAGCATTACACCTGCCTGCCGTGAGAGATCCACAAGCTTGCCCACGAGCGCTTGGAGCTCGTCAGGGGTCTCGATCTCAACGTGCATGCGGGTGCGCTTGACCTTGACATCGACGATGAGCTTGGGTCCGCCACGACAATAGGCACCCCAGGCAGAGAAGCCCATGGAGTGGATCGTACTGACACGAAGTTTGTCACGCATGCCGTTGGCTTCCACGAGCTTCATGGTCATCTCGTGAGAGATCTTCTTGTTGAAGGCACAGATGACGGTCCAGAACTTCATGTGCTCGACCATCATGCGAAGCAGCGTGGACTTGCCAGCACCAGCGACAGCCTCGACGAAGAGGTTGCCAGCCTTGGGACTTTTGATGAATTCGACCGCCGCCAGCTGTTGTGGCGAGGGTCTGATCGCGTTGGTTAGTTGTTGCATGTCAGTCTCCTTATGTGAGGGTAACCCACCTGGGTTAACACCAGGTTATTTGAACCTTGGGATACGCGACCTTGAAGTGACGGACGCAGGCGTCGGCGCAAAACTTTGGACCACAACGATCTACGTCGCGGTAACCGTCGCCTGAGAAGACCACGATGAAGAACGAGCTAGCGTATTGCTCTCGGTCAATGAGACCTTCGATATCATCGGCCGAGAATTTGTTGATAGGACCAACAACTAGACGTGTCGTTGGTCCACGGTCGAGGAGCTCGATCGGACGTGCAGCGATCTTGGCGGCGAGCTTTTTGGCCCGCCGCCGTGCTCTCCGCTCTTTGCGAGAGAGCTTGTTCACTGGCGACACTCTTCGGTGGGCGTCAGCCAAGGCTGGTCGATGTACCAGGCTGCCCTGGTTCCCACCGCCTTGAACTTGCCGGTGGATCGTCCGTAGGCCTCAGCCTTCGAGCGAGCGAAGACGGTGTACTCGACGCAGAGGTCGATGCCGATGAGGCATGACCCGCTGATGTAGTTGCGACGCAGCTTGACACGGAAGGGACGTTCGGTTCTGTTGACGTTGCACATGTCAGTCTCCATGGGGTGATAGGTTGCAGTCATTCAGTCTCGTCGTTATACCAGTTGCCCGGCAACGGAGCAAGAGTGATCGGTTTGTGACGTTCACGAACCGATTTCTCTTGAAGGTAGCGAAGGCTCCTGGTCTTTGGCGGTCTACGACCACCTGCTATGAACGATTGGGTGTCGATGACTCCTGGCTGTCTAGCCAGTTTTTTGTACATGTAGTCGATGTACTTGTCATCCTTAGCCATGTCAGTCTCCTTTCAGGAGGTGGTGACGCCAATGCCACGGTTGGCGAGGAAGAGTGCCAGATGACGGTTGGTGTCGTTGAGGATCGCGATCGGTATGAACGTGTTGCCACGCTGGAGGATGATCCAGAGGAAGCCGTACTGTGTGTGGGCCTCATCGCCCATCAGCTTGACGGCATTGTCGATCCGACGGTGGGCACCCAGGTAGGTGGTGAGGCCCTTGAGCTGGGGGAACTCAGTAGCGAGATTTCTCATGGTAGCCATGTCAGTCTCCGTTGAGGTGGTACGCTGGCACATGAATGTGGGGACCCTCGATCCCCACCTTGATGTGTCAGTCTTTGATCTGAGTCGTGATGGCGGCGACCGGTGCGAAGTAGACGCGGCCGTCGCTGTCGGTCAGCATCACCGGCTTCTTGCGACGGGTACGGCTGAGGCCGACAATCTTGAGGTCTCTGTTCTTGCCACGGATCGTGCGGCCTAACCACTCGACCTTGAGGCCCTCCATGAAAGCGTAGAGCTTCCACTCCTGGGCTTCGCTCAGGTAGAGTGCCTCGCCGTTCTCGCCGGCGATGGTGATCTCGATCTTGGGGTTGAACCTGTTGGCGTCGAACTTGCCGCCGCGATACTCGACCTTGACGCCCCAGGTCTTCTCGAATTGTGAGAGATGGTTCGTGAGGTCGTCAGCCATCTGACGGCAGATGTCTTTCGTGAAGGCTTTCATCGTCAGTCTCCGTTGAGGTAATACGCTGGCACATGAATGTGCACACCCGAAGATGCGCACCTTGATGTGTCAGATGCCGATAGCTCCACGCTCGGCCATTGCACGTCTTTTGGCTGCTGTAACCAAGTCGTCAATCTCGAAGATGCGGCTGCCACCGGGATAGGCGGTGAGCAGGTCGAGATCAGAAGGCGTCACGCCAGCTTTGACGGAGCGCTTGACCTTGCGACGAGCATCACGAACTGCAGTCTCCTTGGCTGCACGGATGCGAGCTGCCTCGAGATCAGCAGCTACGCGCTGTTGGTGATACTCTTCGTTCTTGATCGTTTGCCATGACTGGAACTCAGTGTCGCGGCGCTGCGCTTCGTGAAACCACTTGGCAGCGCTCCAATCGTCGTTGAGGAAGGAACGTACGATGTCGCACAGGTAAGCGTTGACGAGATTGTGTGATTGGTTGGACGAACGGCTGACAGCCGCGATGTGGCGGAATTCGTTGGAAACGAACTTGCGAACCTGCTCGAGCGTCCACTCGACTTGGATTTTGGTGTCGCCCTCCTCGCGGCGTTGGATGACCGTCTCGAAGAGATAGGTAAGCTTGGCATAGAACCGATGCTTGGCTGCCAGCTCGAAGAGTGTGTCGCCCCACTCGAGCATGTCGAAGGGGTTCGCCTTGCGATCCTCGATGCGCTTGAGGAACTCGGCATGGGTCGTCTCGGCGTAAGCTTTCACCAGGACGTGCATGTGCTCGACCTTGGCGATGTTTTCAATTTCACGTGTCATGTCAGTCTCCGTGGGTTGGGGTTACACTGGCACCCTGATGTGTCAGAAGGTTACGTTCAACGTGGTCATCGTGTCGCGAGGGATGCGCTTTTGATTGAGTGCCTTCGCGAAGGCTTTGAACTTCTTGTTGGTTTTGATCTTTACGAACTCGCCGCGAGCTAGGTTGAATGCACCGACGTAGTTGTCGTCAGTATCGCGAACGTCGATGCAGGTTGCGTTGAGGCCGTAGAGAAAAACGGTGTAGGTCGTCATGTCAGTCTCCATTGGGTTACTGGCGCACGGCGGTTGAGCTCACCTCTGACGTGGGCTCAACAGCGGTAAGCCAGAAACAGTTGCTAGTCTGTTTCTGTCTTCCTCGCCGGAAACCAGATCGGTGCGCTGCTGAGTAAGCCACCCCGCGTTCGGATCCAGCCTACTGGCCGGGTGGATATCGCACCGGCCTACCGGCCGAGGGGTGATTGCCTAGCTGGGGCTTGTTACTGCGGGTCACCGTCCCGCCTTACCATGGATACAGACTATCATCAAAGTGTTAATGAACCGTTAATTTTAGGCCAAAAATGGGATAAAAATACATGGATTTGCGGGCTTCTAGGACGGTCCAGGATCAGCGGTAGCCGGCCCGGGCATAGACCCCCTGCCGGTAGGGCTTTGGGCCGTCCTGGGCGAAATAGGGTTCCACGACCAGGGTGGCCATGCGGTTGGATACCACGTCCCAATCGACGATCCGGAAGCTGGCACCGGGCTCAAAATATCCTGACGCCATCCAGCGGTCGCGGAGCCGGTGAAGCTCGTTGACCGAGTGCATGTAGCCGGAGGCGATGACGCCCCAGTTGGGATCGGTATCATTACGAACTTGGAGACAGGGTTTGAACATCATTGCAGTCTTTCCCATAAGATGTGGGTACTGAACTCTGCCAGCATCTTACCAGACCAGTTGGCATTTGGCAAGTCGGTGTCGTTGAACGCTTTGGTGAAGCGTTGGAAATCTTGTTGCCACGCAACCCAGCCATCCGGATGACCCACGAGCAAGCATGCGATCGCACCGTTGCGACGAAGCTCCTCAAGCCAATGTGCCTGGGTTGGATCAAGAACGGGACGATGTCCAACGTTCTTGATCCATTTCACCTCAGCGAAGATGACCTCGCCGTCGATGAGGATGAAGTCGGGCCAACCTTTGATCCTGGGCTGGTGCTGACGGATAACCAGCCCAGGCCACTGGCGCTTGATGCGTGGGTAGGCGATGTCGAGTTCTCGGCTCATCAGTCCCTGTGCTTGAAGATGTTGTCGATGAGATCGGTCCACCGATACCCGGTGTAACCTTGATCATGGATGAACGCACGAACTTGACGCACGCGTTCGTTGTACGGTACGTTGCCCAGGTAGTTGAACATATGGAACGCGTGCTTAATCGTATCGCGATCGATGCCATAACGCTTGGCGAGCTCGTCGTAGATCTTCACGGTGATGTCCTCCCTCGGTTCATCTGAGGGTAACACGTCCGGGTTAATCCAAGGTTTCAAGATCGAGATCCTTTGGGTTGAGGCTCATCACGAGATCGCCGATGGTTTTCTTCACGTCGTTGGACTCAATGATCTTCTTGTCCACGGGCGAGCCGATGATGTCCACGTAGGTGACGCCACGTGTTTGCCCGATGCGATCGGTCCTAGCCTTGGATTGCTCGCGGTCTTCGCTCGAGTTGGTGTTCGAGAAATAGATGGTGACCGAGGCGACCGAGAGATCCAAGCCGATGCCTCCGGTTGCTGCTGTGCCAACCATCACGGGAACCTTGCCTGCTTTGAAGAGGTCGACGTCATCACTGCGTGCTTTTCGGGTTCGACCCGACACTTCGATGTATCTGATATTTCTCTTGTCAAGCGCCTCGCAGACCAGGTCAATGCAAGGATGGTACGCACAGTAGATGATGACCTTCTGATTACCAGCCTCTTCAACCAGGTCAGCGGTCAGTTCAGATCTGACGGTGCTGAGGATGGTGACTCGCTTGTTGCCATCCTCGTCCTTATCCTGGATGTATCCGCAGGTGACCTGTTGCATGCGTACCAAGGCGACGGCGGCGTTGGCACAGTACACGTTGTAGTTTTCGCGGTCCTCTTGGATCAAAGCAACCTTGGCCTCACCTACCCAAGCAAAGAGGTCAGCCTTGAGCTCTTTGTAGATGCGCTTCTGCTCGGGGTTCAACGTGTGCAGTCGCGTGCGATACGTGGATGGGTACTCGCTGGTCTTCTGCATGGTGAACGTGTAGGGCTCGATCTTCGCGAGCAGATCCTCCACGTCTTGGTAGCCAACGATCTGCTTTCCTTCCCACCCACCCATCTGACAGTAACGCCGCTTGAAGGCGGTGTAGGAGGTGATCCCTAGGATGTCCTTGTTGAGAAACCGGAACTGAGAGAAGAGATCCTCGAGCCCCTTGGTCGTAGGACGACCCGAGAGGATGAGTCGTTTGTGCGACGCGTCTCTGAGGTGCGTCACGTACTTCGTTTGCTTGGCCTTTGGGGTTTTGATGCCAGTGGACTCGTCGACGAGGATCAACGTCTGGCCACCTTCGACAAATTCTTTGCATCGTTCATATCCAGCCTTGCGCTGGATCTTCTCGAAGTTCAGGAACCACCATGCAAGTTCATGTGGTCGATCGACCAGGGGGCCCTTCATCCACTTCTCAACAAGCCGTTTCTTTTTGGTGGCGATCCCGTACCAGTTGAGCCAGGGTGGTGCGTTATTGGGCAACTGCTCGGTGAACCATTGACGCTCGACTTCACTGGGTGCGATGAGCAGCACACGGTTGATGAGACCTGAAGCCCACCACCATGCTGCGAGATGGATGGCGACGTATGACTTGCCGGTCCCCATGTCCATAAAGATTGCTGCGCCATCGAGGTGACGCAACTTCTCAAAGGCTTCAGCCTGACCTTCACGTGGTGGCCGACTGAACTTCATCAGATCAGGTGGAAGCTTCTTGTCGGGAACCACACGCTTTTTTGGCGAGATGGTGTGGGTCTTCCACGTGGCGTGTTCGAGCTTATCGCGTAGCAGGACAAGGTTGCCCTCGGACAATTCGAACTTGAGCTGACCACGGTTCCACTCCTTCTTGTCGGGGAGTGCGTTGGCTATCTTGAATATGAACGAGTCAAGCCTGCCACGGACCACGCCGTGGGTAGGAAAGAGCTCGACGATGGTCTCGGCTCTAGACACGCACCCGACCACCGGCGCGGACAAAGGTCTCGAGGTCGATCTCGTGAAGGGCGTCTCGCTCGACGGCGATGCGCTGTCCCTCGAGTACGATCGTGCTGTAGGGCTCAGCGTGCCTGTAGAAATACTTTCCGACAAGGCTCAGTGTGCCATGTACCTTGGGCCAGGGCACTTGGTCGTTGGGTACATAAAGCACAACACATTGTCCTATCACGTGCATATCACCATATATGGTGAAGCAATTGTTCCCGACCCCAACATCACCAAGCTCAGCTGCCGGTATCTTGTCGCTTGAATATGGATCATATTCATTGATGAGCAGTACGACACCGGTCTTGACGATGGTTCTCATATGCTCATTCCCGCAAGTGCTGCAGCCTCCCAAATGATAGGCACCGCCAATCGCAAGACAATCGATGCCTCCTCGGCGATGAGACGATGTTCCTTCTGTGTGCTCATGTGGGTGCGCACCTGGCAGTAGGTCAACCAGGAACGGAGGGTGCCCTGCATGTAGTAGCGCGTGGGTGTGAGACCCTCGGGCAACACGACTCGAGCACACTCCTTGGCGAGACCCATGTCTATGGCCCAATCGTAAGCCTTGGCTGAGACAGCACGTACCTCCTGCTGCCTGATATCCCACTCTTCTTGAAGCCAATGCTCGTGGGCTGGAAGCTCGAGGCTGTGCTGCCGATTGGTCTTGTCCTGTTTCCTTGCTTCGCGAGATGGTGACTCAGGCAAACGGTCCACGGTCGCATACCGTTGTGAAAACTCCTGAAACCGAAAGCTCCAATGGCGGATCGCCTGGTGTGCGATGTCCCTGGTCGTAGTGACTTCGAGGCACGCACAGACCATATCGAACGGCGACCAGTGCGGTGGATCTGAGGTGAGGAAGTGCGAGATCAACTTCTCAGGAGCAACGTTGGCTTCCTGGCCGGCGGGATTGCTAACCCGAGCAATTCGGGTGACGAGGTCGTCGGCATTGGGTGTGATCCAGACGAGCTTGACGTTGGACATTTTTATCTCTTTACCATGAAGGTGATGATGCTGATCTTTTTCGTTTGTTGATTACCATACGACCTAGTTGGATCATAGTCAACTCAACTGCGCCACTGGCGACAGCAAGCACGCGCCGGTTCATGCAAATGTCGTAGTGATCACCTTGGTACCAACGCCTGGCTACGCCTATCTGCTTGGCCATGGCGTGTAACTCTTCCTCAGTGTCAGCAACCATGTGACTCATCTTCATGCGCCGGTAGCGACCCATAGGGTACTTATACATGTCGTCGACGTAGACGGTCATTGACTTGATCTCGGTTTGATCAACTGTGTTACGATCATGATTGCTAAACAGATCAATACCCACCAAACAATCACTTCATCACCATAGGCTTTAATTAACATTTCTGGAACAGATTGCAATTGATCATTCCTCATGTTCTTAGATGGAGCGTCCTCCCGCCGCGTAGGCTGCTCGACGAAAGCGCCCGGGTCCGAGACCGCGGCGGGAGGATCGCCCGGAGACTGACAATCTACGGGCGACCCTCAGATCATACCATGACGGGCGACGGTAGTAAACAACAAATGATGGGTCGCCTTCAACAGCGACCCATTATCCAGTTCCAAAGCTAGGCTCAGTTGAAAGCTACCTGCTCCTCATCAGTGGAACAAGTTCCACAGACGAGAAGCAATCCCTCCTTGCCCCTGACCTTGGCCTCGCACCCAGGGCACTCATAGGTCATCTTCTTTTTCTTGGCCTTGGCGATCTTCAGCTGTGGCCAGGAGACACACGATAGGGTGAAGCCAGTTTTGATGAGATCATCGCAAACCGACTCGAACTGTCCGCCAGCAATGATGTAGTGCGTCACCCGGCGACCAGTCCGCTTGCCGTCAGGTTGTCCTGTCCTGGACGGCATGATGCCCAAGGTCTCCATCTTGTCGCCCCATTCCTTATTGTGCCCGGGGCCCTTCGGTGGCTTCCCGAAATCCTCTTGCCAGAGGTGAACTTGCTCGTGGACAAGAGTCGAGAGGGTGTCCTTGATGTGACGACCTTTCAGGTGATCAGGGTTCAGCGCCAGCTCATGAAACACTTGCGCATTCTCCTCCTCTCCTTGCTGCCAACGCTTTGCCCAGAAGTAGCCCAAGGCACTGCGCTTGCGGTGCATGAGGATCAGGCACGGCTTCAACTTGTTCTCGAACAAGAACCGGTTGAAGTACTTGTACGCTGTCTCCAGCTCATGAACGAGCTGGAGTGTTGGCGTGTTGATCGTGACGGTCTTATTGCTCACTGGTTCCTCCATCAGCCGACGAACATCACGCCGTCCTTGCCCTTCGGCACGACGTCGCTTGGTTCGATCCGAAACTCGCAGGTGTGACCCATCTTCTTGCGATGTTCATCGCCGATGAGTGTCGCCACGAAGGCACGTGCCTGCTTGGCACTCGACCGCAGGTAGCCTGCCATCTGGTAGGGCGAGCCTCCCTCGGCAGTCACCGTCGTTTCGATGCGCACATAGATGTGACGGCGGCGGCGATGCTTGCGGATGAACTTGATCGCCTCGTCGTAGTTGAGGTGATGCCGCATGCCTTCAGCTGCGTGACCATTGGTCACCGGAGCAACATGACCGTTGTAATCCTCGACTGGTGGAGCTGTGCCTTCGGCCGCTTCCTCGAGCGTCTTGTTCACAAGCTCGAAGAGCTTGACCTTGGATTCCCACCACCCCTTGCGAGGCTTCTTGCCTTGAGCCTCGAGGTGCTCGTTGAGCATCCCCAGGAGCGTCGGGACCGTATAGTCGTTGGGATCATTTCCGATGAACGTGTTCATGTGTCAGTCTCCTTGTTGAGTGCGTAGAACCGCACCGTACAATTTTAGGCCAAAAACGTTAAGGAAGTGTTATCGTTGGTTTTGGCTGGAGAAACAAGAACTCATACCGGCTCTTGGGAACCAGCGCTTGGCGGTCGCCTTTGACAGCGTACACGAGGGCTCGGTCCCTCGCACTAGGCACCATCATCAGCAGGATGGCCCAGGCTTCTTGGCCTGTGCTAACCTGCAGATCCCACCGGCCATCAGGCAGTCGTGTATCATACACGAGGATACGAAAGTGATCCGGCGATTGGATGACCTCGACGTCACGCTCGCTTACGTGCGCGGGTTTTCCGAGTGCCGACCTTGCCAGCTTTTGGCGGACGACCTCGGCTTGCTTTTGACTTAGCTTTCGGGGCACGACGTTCTCCTGGTTGGGCCAGGATATCATACACCTGTTTGCGATCTCTTAACAGAACGATCGATCGGTAGAGAAGGTTACACGCCTGTGGCCGTGGTACCTTCTTTACGGATCCCCAATTTGGCCCAAGCTTGAGGTCGACCACGGTGGGGACTTCGAGCTGAACTGCGTTCTCCATAATCTCTATAATGCCACGGGCCTCATGTACATCTTGGACGCTGAAGCCCAGCTCGTCGTGCACGGTGACCATTGGCACGATGCCATACTCGTAGAAGAGTTTGATCATCGTTGCTTTCATTTGATCGGCGGCACTTCCCTGGATGAGCTTGTTCAAACCAACACGTGCGTCTTCCCATCCCATCGGTCCTTTGCGGAAGCGACATTTGCGACCGAACAGTGTGCGAATGAAACCCTTCTGTTGTCCGCGGGTCTTGGCCATGTTGTATAGCTTCATAATGAAAGGCGCGCCGCGATTGTACTTGTCTAAGATTGCTTGACCCTCAGGACCAGCTATCTCGATCTCACGGGTTGTACCGTCACGAAGAGTCTTCATGATCCACGCGGTGGGCAAGCCCAGGGACCTGCAGAGCTTGGGTCCACCCATACCATAGGCTACACCAAGGTTGATCGTTTTGGCTGGTCGTCTGGGTATGCCACAGATCTCAGCGATCCATTGATGGTAGTCTGTTTCAGGATTATCCCGATATTGTTTGGCTGCTTCGATTGCGCTATGGAAGCCAGCCTTCACTGCCCAGTGAACCGTGAGACGAGGCTCTTGACTGGCATAATCAGCAGCCAACCACTTCTTTCCCTCTTCGGGTTCTACGCATGAGCGTATGATTGGCCCGATCTCCTCGTCGCGGATTGGTATCTGTTGCACGTTAAAGTCTGATGAGCTCAACCTCCCGCTGATAGTACCACCCTCATCAGACCTAAGGGCATTGAACTGTACATGTACCCGGCCGTCAACAAGATGATCGATAAAGAAGTTCTTGAGGAAGGTGTTGACAGCTTTGTCCAGCTTGCGAAGTCGACTAATGGCCTTAGTGACCACGCGAACTTTCTCGTTCTCATGGTCATTAAATCCCTCAAGCCACTCAGCGACAATGCTGTCTTTTCCCTTGGTTGTTTTCAGCGCGTCGATCCCACAATATTTCAATGCCTCGGAGATGCTTTTACTATCCCAGGCGCTGATGGGTATGTTGGTCCACTGATATACGCGCAGGATCATCTCCTGCATCTCAGCTTTCCATTGCTTAATGAGCTGCTCGACGCGGTCTTGATTGATACGAACACCACGTTCTCGCATCGCCACGAGCACGTGGATCATCTTACATTCAAGCTCATAGACCTGTGTCAGGTCCTCAGCCTTTATGAGCTCTCGCTGTATGTTCCATACACCACGAGTGAGTCGCGAGTCAGCTTCAGCATAGGTTCCTACGTATCGTGCTGGCAGCTTGGCGAGCCCGCCCTTATCTGGCTTTCCCTTATCGATGAAACCGAAAGCGATGAGTGCTTTCTCAAGGCCTTCCTCGTCCTTGCCCTCGTGAAGGTGTTCGAGGGACAATGCGTTGAGCGAGTAGCCCCAACGATACTCGTCAAGTAGCGGTCCCTGGATCTGAATATCCTCGACATGTTCGGGCTTGACGTCGAGACCCTCGGTATGCAACCAGCCTAGGTCATATGATGCATGGGCGAAGATCTTGGGAACCGGCTTGGCGAGCTGACAACGAGCCCATCGTAGTACAGCATCCTCAGCTAAGTTGTCACCACCCTCGTGTCTAATGGGAGCATAAAGACCGTCGGGAACGTTGTCAGCCGCGACTGAAAACCCTGCAACATAGCCATACTTCTTGCGGTCTTTGAAAGCCCAGCCGGGACCAAGGCTTTTGAGATACGGATCAAACGTCTCGAGGTCCCACACCTGAGGACCGTGCAGGTCAGGTAGCTCTCGAGCTACCCACGATGAGTCAAGGTCATTCAACTCCAGGGGTAGTTGATTGAGGTTGCGATACCTGCGCTTCACCCGATCCTCGACAGCGATGTAGCGATGATGCTGGCCTGTATGGGATCCACGGGATATTCATGCGGGATGCTGAAGTACCTCGAGACTCCGAGCATCGCGGTCGAGTGCTTGATCCAATTGCGGCCAGCACGTTCCCACAGTTCTCGTCCCGACTGCTCGTAGTCGTCGATGAAGTAGATCGATCTGGCCTGGGTGCGCAACAACATCTTGGTGCAATGTTTGCATGGTGCGACCGTTGAATAGATGAAAGCAACCTTGCGGACATCAGCACATGTGATCAGCGCGTTCTGCTCGGCGTGGATTGCTTCGCACTCGCCCAGGCCTTGGCCAGTCGGAAAGCTTGCGCCGGCACAGGGAGTATCGATACAATGTGGCTGGTCCGGTCCCACCCCGTTGAACCCGGTGCTGAGCACGTAACCATCAATGTCGGTAAGCACACACCCCACACGACGTCGCTTGCACGTCCCACGCGCAGCGATGGTGTTGGCGACGAGAAGCCAGGTCTCATGTGGGTCTGGCCGTTGATGCGTCGTCACTGATCTTGCCTCCATAGAGCCACTTGGTGAAGTCAAACTCGAGGTTTGGATTGTCGCAGATGAGTCGGGTTGCCTCTCGGATCGAGTAGATGCGGGGGCACTCGATGGTAGTCCACTTTGAGTTGTGATTGACGATTTGCTCAAGCATATCGAAGTGCTTTTCATACACGTGAAATGAGTCGACCGCTAGGTGAAGGTCACCCATCGGTACCAAGAGCATCACCGCCACGAGCTCTTGTACCACGCTGAAGAACGGCAGGTCGTTACCCAGGCCCCAGATCGCGTCCTGGGAGCGCATGTGAACCGAGCAGTTGAGCTTGCCTTCACGGATCCGAAAGTTCAAGCCGTAGGTGCACGGCACGTCCTTATTGTCGGGAGTCATATGATATGGCTGCAGGATCACCATGCTGGCCCGACGTGAGTCACGGTCACGAGTGAGTTCGTTGATGACCCATTGAAATTGGGCTCGACGAAAAACATAGTGGCCATAGTTGCTATTGACCTTGCCGCTGTGATCGACGAGGGTCTCCCACAGTCGTGCATACCTGGCGATGCTAAGATCATGTGGATCACCGTGCAGGTACCAGCGCAGCTCGGCCTTGATGTATTTGAGGCTGAGCTTGCGTGCCTCGAAGTTCATCCACCGGCAGTATGGTGGGAACGTATAGCTGAAGTTCTCAAGCTCGCTGATCAGTAGTCCCCGGGGCTTCGACTTCTTGCCGTACGCCCACAGCCTGAACAGTACGTCCCTGAATTTCAATTCCTGATCGATGTTCACCGATAACACTCCTGAGCATCGTATGATACTGGCCATGATGATCGAAGCGCCGAGCCCACTGTGGGTGTGGCACCATGACATAGTTACTGTGACCTAAGGTGTCAAGAACGTAGGTCGCCTCCTTGCCCAGAGCGATCACTTTGACCTCAGGGCGGTGAGCACGAAGCCACTTGACGCACACATCGAGAGGTCGAGTGCTCATGTTGAGTGTCGAGTAGGCGTTCACGAGGGCCACATCTCGCTCGTGAATGTTGCCCTCGTGCAATGATTTGGTGAGGTAACCTGCCGACCCCTTATTGGAATAAAACGGCCAGTGCATGGGCAACTTGATCTTGCTCGCGCGCTCACCCACCAGGAGTGCCTTGCACGTCAACAACGATCCGCTGAGGTTGAGCACCTCGTCATCAGCGATGAGGTTGCGTACCGGATCAGCATCGATGAAGGGTTTGGTCTCGAACATCATACGTTGCCATGCCAATCGAGCCCACTGCTCGACGTTGCTCACCTCAAAGCGATCATAGAGTATGGTGAGTGGTCGTGAGTTCCAGGGATCACTAATGATCATCTGATCGGTGTACTGCGATCCCGAGTTGGTCTCAGCACCAAACCATAGGCGCTGGTACTTGTCCATCACTCGTCGCATACCCTCATACTTTTTACCGTATAGCTCCGCTCGACCTTCACTGAGCTTGACGTACTCGGTCATAAGACGGGTGGGATCGGGTGCACAGAGGATATAGAACGCACCGAACCGACTCAACACAGAGTCTTGACGCCTGACGTGGATGCCCGATCGTGCCTCCTCGTTGGGGTCGATCGTGTAATAGATGTTGTCGCTGACCCAGTGCCGATCGAGGATCGTGTGATAACCCCGCAGCTCGTTGTCAACAGCCTGGTGAAGCAAGTCAGTCGCGTAGGGCCATTGTTTCTCGGGACGGGTCGCGTGGATATAGTGAGCTTCGCCCGGGCAATGCCTGAGCATTGCTTGTGCGAGGGTCGTCTTGCCGGCGCCGTCAGCGCCCTCAATCACGATGATCATACGCACACTCCTTACGTACTAGAGGCTTGACGCTCCAACAGGAACGGAGGAAGGTCGTGGGCTGGATCGCCCACCAGATCGGTCAGGTCAGGAGCAGTCCAACCTGAGGGCTTCACCACGTCAAATTTGGATCCACGCTTGGAGTCGCCGGCCTTTTCGGCTCTGACCTTTGACATGTTGGCACGATGCACACGATCCCAGGCCTCGACAAAGTCAAGGCCACATAGGAACGAATGATCGACGATGTTGCGATGCATGTCACGCAGCGACAAGCACGTCTTGGTGAAGTGCTCGGTGCGGTTGCCACCACGACGTGCCATCATCATCGAGTGGAACGCACTTCCCAACTGCGTGTAGATGCCCCCGAGAAAGAACACGTACTGACTTGCGATGGGTGGCTGTGGCGCAGCAAGCGAGTGACCCTTGAAGCGATCCTTCTGCAAGTGATTGATGTAGACTTGGGTCGAGTCGTTGTTCACGAACAACGAGTAGTGGCCCATCAAGAACGCAGTGCCCAGGGTCACATAGTCGAGGTCGACAAGCGCGTCGAGATACGATACGAGGTCGCCCTTCGCGAAGGCGGTGCTCAGTTCATTGAGCTCCTCGAGCAGAAAGTTCTGCCTGAACACAGCGTGATGATCCAGGTAGGTGTCCGGCTCGGGAAGCAGACTGAACCGTTCATGAAATGCGCGCATGTCTTCCATGTAGAAAGCATACGTTGAGTCGATGATCTGTTGACCGTTGCCGTTAGGTGCGTCGTTCACTTGCCATCTCCTGTATAGCCTCGTCAACTGCCCGCTGCCCACCCTTCCAGTCTCGCATTGTGATGCTGACGTAATCGAACTGTAATCGTGCAAGGGATCGATATAGTCCCGGGCGTGACGCGACCAACTCCACCTTATCACGAAGTTCCCGAGGCGCCGTAACACAGAGGAACTCCCTAAGCTCTTGGGGCATCCGACTTCCATAAATGTGCCCCTGGGTATCGTAGAGTGGATGCTTGAAGCAAAGAGTCCCTGCCGCGAAACACTCCCATGGCTTGGCTGATACCCACTTCGTCGAGTGGGCATCGGCGGTGGGTGGGAACGTGATGGTGCACTTCCACCGACGCAGTGTATCACGCACTTGGGTATTTGGTACAGGGGTGACCTTTCGACCAAGCGCTACCTGACTTTTGGCCGAAAAGTGTCCCACGAGCTCCCACCCGTCCAGATCTTGAAGCGGTGTGCACCAGTCACGCACGTTGGCCAGACGTGAATTGTGCTTCTTCTCGAGGCCCTCATTGGTCAGTACACCGAATGTTAGGCGCTCGGGACCAACGCTGACCTCATCAAAGTCAGTCTTGTCGTATCCAGTCTCTGGCATGACGAGCAACTCGAGACCAGCATAGCGATACACGAGGGAACTTATGCGAGTACCTTCTCGTGGATCCCATGACTTGATCTCATGCTCTCGGTCGTACTGAGAGAGGACCTGCCGTTGCTGGTTGTCCCACAGGTCACGGCTCTTGAGGATGTTTCGTGCGTCGGGATGAAGCCAGATCGGTTTGATCTTGAGGTGGTTGAGCATGTACAAGATCGGATATACGTAATTGATTTGGCTCATGAGCGGGGTCACGTGAGCCTTTTCGAGGTCTCGCTCTGGCGGAATGAAGCTCGACACCGAGCTGTGTTGCCCAAGCCAGATAACCCAAGCATCGAGTTTCGGAAGACGTTTGATGCCCTCATCGAGTGTCTTCAGAAATTGCTTGTAGGATGGCGCATCGGGTTTACGATCCTCATCGGGAACCGTAGGCACATCGCCGAACGCCTCGCCAGGCATCCAATGGTTCACCGTGTTCTCGGGCACGAACCTATAGATCCGCGCATCGTCCACGCCTTGGTTGGGACCGATCAGGTGAACCTCGTGATCACGTCGAAGGTAGTCGAGCAGGCGAACTACGGCTTGATCACCACCGAGGCTGCTCGACTTGAAGTAGCGAACAGGGAAGCTGCGACCCAACTTTGCATATCCGATCTTCACAGGAGCACCTGCAGCAGCTTGAACGTTGTGGCGGTGATGGCCATCACACCCAGCACGAGGAAGTAGGACTCGTAGTCATCGAGCTCTTCGATCGAATCACACCTGGGCATGTTGAGACAGAAGTCTCGCCAGGCTTGGTTAATCAGCGGTACCAAGCCGGTGGTTGTCGTGGGGTCACAGAACGGTGTTCCCACTGGTAGGTCAGCGTAGCGCCAAGCAGTGAGAGTGCGCAGATCCATAGGAGTGCCTTTGCTTGCCAGGTCATACGTTCGCTTTCACCTTGCCCAGGTCGACACGCCGTACGATGCTGGGGAAGCTGAACTTCGCGTCGCACTTGGCGCATTGACCTGCACGCTTGCCGTCCTGGAGTAGCGAACGGTATTCCCACATGCGCTTCGAGTTCCATGCCTCAACGAGCGATACCTGGTTGATGTCAGCCATCCATTCGACCTCGGCGTTGGTGGGATCCACCGTGCAACACAGCGGCACCTTGCCGTCATATTGAACGACAATATGCCGGAAGGGGCGTGGGCAGTGCTTCTTGCCACGTTGACTGCCACCCTTCCAGAAGGTCTCGATGTTCTCGAGCTTGGTATAACCGGTGCGGGTGTGTAGGGTCTTAGGCAGCGGACCGCAGCTGAGGACCCTCTTCCTAGGTCCGATTTTCTTCCAGCAGTGGTTGCTTACGGTCACCTTGGTGTGCTGCCACTTGTTCAGTTCGGTGGCAGCGATCGGAATGATCCGACCATAGCCTTTCTCATCGTAGTCGTTGATGTTGAACGAGTTGACGCCAGCCTCGTAGAGTGCTTTGATGGTAGCGACCTGTTCGTCATCAGAGCGCTTGGCCATCAAGTCCCAGTTGGTGGTGAGGTGGATGGTGCATCGTGGAACCTGTGACCGAAGAGCAGCTATGCGCTCCGGCCATCTCTTGTCCATCAGTGGCTCGTTGATGAAAAACCATTGGACGACGCCGTCAAAATTCAAGGCCGCCAACTCGTGGAGGATCTTGCTGTACAGCTGATCCGTCATCAGCTTCTGCTTCTTGCCCCGCTGCTCCGCCGGGCAGAACCAGCACGTCCGGTTGCACACCTTGCTTGTCTCGATGCTGATCCTCGTGAAGAGCGGGTACTGATCCTTCCCAAACTTCACCGGCGGCAACTTTGGTAGGTTCATGAAGCAGTTGGCGTTCTCGGGTTTCATCATAGGTCTCCCAACCGTGGATGTTCGCGAGTGGAAAGAACTTCAAGAGGTTCAAGTCCTCAAGGTCATAAGCCTCGAGAAACCATTGTAGGGTGTGATGATAGAGGGAGCATCCCCAGAAGATGGTGAGCGGCTGAACCTTACGCCGTCGGCGAACACCCTTCCAGTTTGTATAGTCGATGATAGATGGCTCGCCGCAATTGTACGTAATCCTTTGGCCCGTCCGTCGATCTGCCAATCGGGGGACGGTCGGTACTTCAGTGCGTATGCTGATGGGGCCGTTCTCAGGACAGGCAGCTCCCTGATCCTGGTCTTCACCGTCTCGGGTGTCCACCTCATTCATCGCACTCCCCTTCATCATCAAAGGCATCTTTCACGATGGGCTTGTAGTCGGTCTTAGGCCGAAGCATCAGATCGAGTACCTGGGCCGTGGGTCGATTGAACCGAGCGCGCGCATCCAGGGTCATCATCGCCATGCGACCGAACCAATCGCCCACGGGTGGGAGGACGGCCTGAGCTAAGAGGGTTGCGGCTTTCCCTGGCCTACCAGCAATCTGGTAGCCCAGAGGATAGCCGCAAAGCGCCTTCATCTCGTTGTGACCAAGATGGCGAGGTTCAGTAGGATGGAAGAGATAGTTGCCCACAAAAGCGTTAGCAGGCCGATCGTGATGCAGACGCGAATGCATGAAGAGCGGGCGTCCGTGACGATCCGTAGGTCCACTAGCTGGCTCATTATGGATCCGACACCAGGCCGACTTGAACTTTTCCCACCGAGGATAGTACCCACCGTTGCCATCCTTCACCTTGCCGAGCTTCAACTTGCGCCACACCATCTTCTGGTCGCGAGTCATGGGGCGGAACCAACCGGGATCCTCAACACGAGAAAGGACCTCACCTACGGTGGGTACCTTTCTCCTGGTGACCTTCGGGTACCGCAAGATATGCTTGTGGGCCACGAATAGAAAACGCCTACGATGGTGCGGTAGCCCCAGGAGCCCGCCGTCGTGCATGATATACGTCACACTGTACCCGCGGCTCATGGCGTCCTTGGCGAGCCCATCGATGAAGGGTCGTGCCTTCTTAGGGGACTGCATCCCAGGTACCGACTCAATCATGAGCATGCTTGGGTTCAGCTCGATGGTCTGGTAGGTTCGTGTCCAGCACGACAGCCGCGGATCTGTTTGCCAAGAGCTGGCGCCGTTCATCATCGAGCGGCCGATGGGCGACACGATGGCACAAGGGGGATTGGCATACACCAAGTCAACTTTGTTGTTGAATTGGTGTAACTCATCCCACGTCGGTTTGTCTTGTCGAAAGTAGATGGGCACTTCAGGGTGGTTGAGTTGACTAGTCTCGGTGCCCGGGTACGGCTTGTCCTCGAGATGGGCAAGCACCTTGGCGTGCTTCTTGAGACCCTGGGTGAACCCACCCGCGAAGATATACACACCCAACGCTTTCACTCGACACCTCGTTGATCACCAGCGGGAGGATAATATACCGTCCCACTGGTGATGTCGACCGTCACTTGCCGATGACGATCTCACGGTTGTGTCGCCGTGCAACCTCAGCAAGTTCCTCCTCGAAGGAGGTTCCAGTTTCGACGCCACGCATCTCAGTCATGAGCTGCCGCAGGTCAACAGACCTGTCATCGCGGTGGATGATCCAGAGCTGACGGGCTACCTCGAAGTCCGGTTCCCAACCCTCGGACAGGCACTCATGATATAGCACACCCGAGCTTCCGCGCCTCTCCCACTTCTCGAAGTGTTCACCGTATGAGAGGTACTGTCCCGGATCCTTTACCGTTTCGTAAAGGGCACGGACCAGGGACTTGCCGGTAATCCCAGCATAGTAGCCGATGGTCAGCCAAGCCTTAAGCACCCGCAAAAAGGGATCACGTACCCAAGCTTCAGTGGGGCCACGTTCGGGTGATGTGCTATTGGGACGCAAGACGAGGAGGCCCGTCTTGGGGCAGGTCATGCTTTCGTTGACGTGGATGCGTGGCAGACGTGCTGCTCTAACTTTGATGGTAGTCATATTACTCTCCTACTGGGCCTAGGCCCGGTTACTGCTAGTGTATCACTGTAGTGACCATTCACCGTAGCGACTATGGGAGAGTATACCTACCTCTATGAGATGTAAACATCATTTCCTTGGACGAGCATCTTGAAGGACACAGGGCAGAGCCTACTGAAGGGCCTATGTCAAATCCCCTGGTCGACATGTGACCCTGTGCCCATCACGATACTCAGAGGATAAGACCGGTCGACCCGGATGCGGGGTCGCTAGGTCGACCGATCCTCAGCACGAGCGGGGTTGGGTGCCCGTGCTAAGCTGTGCGAAGTTCGACGCGGCCCTTGGCGATGTCGGTCTTCAAGAGGCTGGGCTTGCCGCCGAGCTCTTTGAACTTGGCCACCGTCAGACCGTTCTTGTACAGGGCGGCGTTCTTGGCACCCTTGCCACCTTCGCGCCGTGGACGGGCCTCGCTGTTCTCGATCAGGTAGATCTTCGAGGTGTCGTCGGGATTGAAGCGAGCTGCGCGCTCGCCACCGTTAGCTGCCTTGGCGGCCTTTGGCTTGGCAACCTTCTTCGCTTTCGGTTTCGTCTCGGTATTGGCCATGAGCTGCTTTTCCTCTTTGCGTCTGCGGTTGATATAGTCGCGTTTGTCGATGTGAAGCTGCTCGACCATCGCCGCCGTCAAGGGCTTGGCCTCGGACTGAAGCCGAGCGATAAAAATCTGTGGGTCGGGTGACCCACAAAATTTTTGTCGCTGCAGCTTCGGAACGCCGTCGAAGGTCCACTCTTGGGTCTCACCCTTCTTGATCACATAACCACACGCGTGATCGATCAATGGCGCATCGACATAGGCTTCACAAACCTGGGCCGACTCGGGCGCGAACACCTGGAAGGTGTTGCGCTCAGACTCCTTGTAGTTGACGACGAAGACGAGCATGTTTCACCTACGATGATTGAACTGTACCATGAACTCATCGCCATGTAAATGTCAAATATGTGGTTGCGAGCTTCTTGACACATGACCAAAGAATGGTTAGCAGGGTCAGTAAGGCCAATATCGGCCAGCCCAGGGTACACACCCATATGGTACGTGGGGTGTGTCCCCGTAGCGAAATGATTGCAGGAACGAGACCAAGTAGGTAGAGGATGAGGGCCCAGGTCATCGCGTCGCTCGATCTTTGATGTCGCGAAGCCATTTCCACTGTGGCCCCGACATGTAGGTATCGACGCCGTAGCGCTCGAAGCGAGTCTTCTGCTCATCATAGAACCTGAACTCACGCTCCTTCATCTTGAAACCTGAGGCGTCAACATCGAGAAAGATCTCGATGAGCTCTTCGTATTCATCAGGTGACAGTTTGCTGCTCATGGTCCATCCGTGATGGCGTAGATGATAAGACCGAATGGCACGCCCGCGAAGACGAGCGACACCAGGATGAGTATGAGGTAGGTCATGTGACGTCCACCACTCTAGGTTGGGTCGGCAGCTGAGGGGGACCAGCTGCCGACCCTACCGTTCGATTGGCGAGGGAGGCCAGATCAGAACGGTATCTCTTCTGATCAAACAACTGCACTTGCAGCTGTTCGGTCAGAATGGTATCTCGTCTGCCGTCTCGGCGTCCTTGCCGATCAGCGCGACCGGTGCGGAAACCTTCTGTGACTTGACGTCCTCGGCGAGCTTGAGCGCTTCGGCGAAGATCGCAGGGCCACCCTCGATCTTGCTGGGACCCTTCGTGGGCTTGTGCGGTACGATCCGCCAGCCGTACCAGTCGCCCTTTTGGTTGCTCTCGCCCACGACCGAGAGCTCGTAGGACATGTAGAAGAACGGCGGGTTGAACTTTCCACCCTTGCCGTCATCGAGGCGGATGTTGTGTGCCATCGTCAACCAACCGCGACCCTTCTTGCGCTGCGTCGAGCTGAAGGCGATGATCACCCGCTCTTGGCTGGGATGCAGCAGGCCGAAGATCGTGGCCGACTCGACGATGTTGGTTCCGGTGGGTGTGATCCTACGGCCGCGGTCATCAGGCGCGATCTTCATGTACATCGAGCCGTCCTCACCCCAATCACGAACGAGGCCGCCGCCGCTGTCCCTGGGCTTCCACTCGGTGTACCTGGTCTTGTAGGACGCGGGCACCACGACGATCTTGTCGTAGGTCGCGTTGGTCACCGTGTTGAAGATGAGCCCAGGCTTGGCACCTTCAACGTACTCGCCGCCGCCTTCCTTGACCTGGGGACTTCCCACCTGCAGGATCGTGAGGAACGGCATCGCCAGGTCGGTCGACTTGACGGCCTCCATACCCTTGCCGCTGTGTTGACCCAGCTCGGTCAGTTCCTCTGGGGATAGGAGTGCAACATCGGAGGCTCCCGGTTCCTCTTGAACCTTGAGTGCCTTAGGCTGCTTCTGCGTTGCCATGTTTCACCTTTCGTTTCTGCTTCGGAGCTTTCACCTCAGCCATGCTTTGCATGAACACGCCGAGGTCGTCAAGACGTGCCAACAGCTTCGGTGCCATCTTCTCATCATCGAGAAGCTCTTTGACCCAAGCCGCGTAGGTGCCGGCGTGGATAGCTTGCTTGTTGTCGGGTGTGAGCCCGGCGATCTTGAGAAATTCGAACGAAGCTTGGGCCTTCTCTTGCTCATCGCGATCGAACGACATGCTGATCACATGCTTGATCAGGTCCAAGCCGTTGAGATCGGTAAGGGCTTTGATAGCCTTGGCACGCTTGTCCGGATCCTTGGGAAAGCTGGCGCGGATGCTCGTCATCAACGAGACCTCATGACCTGAAGTCATACGCTGGTGATCGATCTGAGCAGCCTTCATCACGTCGGGCAATCGACGTGTCTTGAGGTCGAAGAGCTCTTTGTTGCGAGCTTCAGCCTGCTCAAGCAAAGCAGTCATCTCCGACTCGAGCGCGATATACTCGTTCACCAGCTGACCAAGCTGCTCGAGGTAGCCATCGCGGACCGAGGCGCCAGCCGCGATGACGTCAGCCATATCATCGTCGTCGCCAGCGACTGGCTTCGATCGGGGGAGGCCATGTTCTTTTCGGATCTTCTTTGTTCGGACTCTTGCGGAGGCCATTACGTATCTCCTCGAGCAGGTTGTAGACATTCGTAGTCCAATGATACACGTACCAGAGCACGGTGGCACTGGTGATGATGTTGATCGCGATGACCGTCAAGCCCAAAATAAGCTCAGCGCTCATGTGCATGATACCTGATGAACCGGGCAGGACAGTAGCGACACTGATAGATGTCGCCACTATCCTCGAATGCAGACACCTCGTAGCTATGTCCAATTAGCCAACAAACCAACCTGGCGAGCATCATTTGGCCCTCATATTCTTGGCGTCCCACTTGCCGTAGGACCGCGAGATCGGATTGCTGTTACCGTCGAGCTCCCAGTAGAACTTGAGCACCGTGCCGTGGGGCAGCATGTCGATGCGATAGGGTGTGATGCATGTCGGCTCGTACTCGTACGCGAAGATGGGTACGAGTGGCTTGCCCGCATATTGGGCCAACTTCTCGTTGAACGCCTTCTTGGATCTGGCCTTCACATATAACTGCACGGGTTCATTCCCTGGTCGGGGTCAGCGACTCGTCCACCATACCACAACGGGAACCGCCTGTATATGACAAAGAGTAGGTTAGTGATCGATCAACGATGGGACAGGTTGATCGGTCACTAGGTATCTCCGGTTTACAACCATTAGGTACGGGTTTATACTCTCCCACCCGACCCGTCTCTCAAACTGCGTGAGGAAGACCCAATGCCTTCCATAAAATGAACACGAGATCACCTGCAAGATGGTGATCTCGTGTCCGTCTGACCCAACCAGTCTGTCACCGCGCACCGGGACAGCTCAATAATGGCTATATAATGGGACGACCTTGTAATGTACATGGGTAAAACGCCCCTTGAATGGGCCATCGCGTATGCCAAAGCTGGGATCATCATCCACCCTTGTTATCAGCTACCAGATGGTAGCAAGAAGCCACTTCACCAGAAGGGCTGGCAGAACGCCGCCACCAACGATCCCGACCGCATTCCATCCTGGTTCAAGGGCGATTGGAACATCGGCGGTCTTCAAATCAAAATTGAGAACGTGCTCATCGGCATGCAGACTGGAAGCGTCAATGGGATTGACGCTATAGACATCGACCCAGGCAAGGGTGGGTTTGAGACGGTACCCAACGCTGAGAACTGGGCACAGACACTAGCGGGTACTCCCTCAGGTGGTCAACACATCATCGGTCGGCATGATCCCAAGCTCAACCTGCGGAACCAGACTGATGCAGTCATATACAAGAACCGCAAGGTCCAACTGCCAGGCTGCGACACCAGGACCACGGGTGGATACATAATCTTGCCTGGATCCATCCGACCTGATGGGAAGATGTACACGTGGCTGAAGGGCAGCATATTGAGGTCAGATGGTCAGCGTGCTGACTTAACAGAGCTCAACATTGAACTGATCTGCATGAAGATGCTGGAGTCAAAGGCACCCAAGAAAAAATATACCCCGGGCCATCGCCCCATCCATGGCAGTCGCAAGTCACGTGCGATAGCTTACCTGGAGGGGAGAGCTAAGGTGGTAGCCGAGACTCCGGAAGGATCTCGTGACTCGACTTTGAACACCGAGCTCTTCGTCAACAGTGGGTTCATTCGCTTCGAGATCGTGACCCGCGATGAGTATGAAGCTATCTTCTATGCGGCGGGTCTCGCTTGCAATCTCGATGATCACACCGTCAAGGTCAAACTCAAACAGTCGATCGATGCCGGCTTCAAGAAGGACGTTGAGTTGCCTCTGCCCTTCCGGGATGATGATTGGATGGAGCGCACCAACGAAAAATATTTCATCGTTGAGAATGAGGGTGACAAGCCTTGGGTTTGTGAATGGTATTCCGATAAGTTGGGTCGTGACACACTCAGCCTCATGAGGTTCAAGGACTTCGAGCAGGCTAAGCGAAGTGAATGGGTGCCCGTGGGCGACAACATGAAACAGCTAGGTAAGGCCTGGCTTGATGATCCCAGGTGCCGGAAGTATCCCAGGGTCACGTTTAATCCCAAGGACGACCGTGAGATCGATGATAACGGCTACCTCAACCTGTGGCGTGGTTGGCCAGTGCCGTTACAGCCGGGCAACTGGCAACGTATGAAGGGACACATTTACAGGGTGTTGGCCAACAGGGACCCTATAAATTTTGAATACATCCTCAAGTGGACCGCGTGGTGTCTGCAGAACCCAGGCACGCCGGCGATCACAGCAGTCATCTTTAGAGGCGAGCAAGGTACCGGCAAGGGTATGTACGCTCGCGCGCTAGTTGATATGTTTGGCCGTCATGGACTGCAGGTCTCATCTTTGGGTGCGGTCATCGGTAAATTCAATTATCATCTTCGTGACGTGTGCCTGCTTTATCTCGATGAGGCGTTGGCACCAGATGATCGCGCGGGTGCAGGTAAGCTCAAGAGCATGCTCAGTGAGAAGAGCATCAACATTGAAGGCAAAGGTGTCAACGCCAAGAACACCGTTAACCACTTGAAGTTCATCGGGACTACCAACGAGACCTGGAGCGCCAACGTAGATGCTAATGATCGTCGCTATGCGATCTTCGACGTGAACCTCAACCTGCCCAACATTCTCCAAGGAAAGTTCAGCGTATTCAAAGAGTACTTCGATTGGATCCATAAAGAGCTGGGACCTGATAACCTCGGTGCGATGCTCTATGAACTGATAAATATGAAGCTGGGAGACTGGAAGCCCAGCGAGTGCATACCTAAGACCGAGGTCAGAGCTGAGATGCAGAACCTCAGCCGTAATCCATTTACCAACGTGCTTGAGAACAAGCTCGATGGTCTCGAGGGTCGACTACTCTGCCTAGATGTTATGAGGTTGCTTGGTGAGGTACATCGTGGCTCGTGGGAACCGAGGCACAATATCTGGATGAGCACATCGATGAAAGAGTTGGGCTGGAAACGAAAACAGGTCTGGGTCAGGTATGTCAATGGAACGGAAGGTCGAAAAAAGAAGTGGTTCTATGTGAAGGGCGATGAGACTCTCATCATTGATATCAATGAGGTTCTTCAACAGTCGCTGAATGGTCTCGATCACGAGGTTGAACAGAATGTGAAGGACGCAGAGAAGAACGTGGATCTGGTAGAGAGGATGAAAGATGATGAGCAAGGTGATACCAGTGACGGGGTGGATGGTCATCCTACCTTGTGAGCCTCGTCGATCCCACCGGTACAAGATATACTCGAGCCTGAACGCAACAGTTGGGAGACCAAAATGAGAACAGAACGGGTGTACCCGGGTGTACCGGCCTGGGCACCCCCTCCCCAGTTCGGTCCGCACGTGCGTGACGAGCGGGCGTGACGAGCGAGCATATGATGCCGCTCTATATAGGTACAACCAGGTACAGGGGTACAGATATAGAAAAACCCAGACGGAGATGGCCCAAAAGCTGTACCCCTACCTGTACCCCTACCCTACCCTGGTCGGGTACAGCACCTCCCAACTTGCAGTGAGATCGGCGGATGAAGAAAAACGGAAGAGCAAATGGTGGGGTACACACCGACCTGGTCACCCAACCAGCAGAGCCCCAGTACACTCCCGAGCATGCCGAGCAGGCTTATAAGTACTGTGTGCTGGGAGCCCAGGACATTATGCTAGCTTCTTTCCTGGGTCTGAACGATGTAAAGGCGCTCGCTACTTGGCGTCAACAGCATGCTGACTTGGATAAGGCCATCACCGAGGGACGTGAGCTCGCCGATGCAAGCGTCGCAATGTCACTGCTGCGGCGTGCGCAGGGATACAGTGTTCCTTACAAGAAGATCTATCGACAGGCCGACATTACACAGAAGGATCCAGATACTGGACAGGATACCTACCCCATCGTGAAGGCAGTTGAGGAAGGCATCAACCATGTACCTGCAGCTGTCGATGCGATAAAGCTGTGGCTGTGGACCCGTCGCCCGGATCTCTGGCCTGCTGACATGAAGCCAAAGGGTCCGGTGGATCCAGGTGGCAAGCCGATCGACCTAGAGGAAGACCTCGTTGAGCTTATCGTGGCAAGGGTCACCAGCCGACGCACTCGAAAGCTTACCGCTGCCGGACCTCCGGACCCAGCTGACGAGCCTGAGCCCGGAACAACTTAAAGCTCTCTTCTGGAACTGGAAGGTTTGGTCGCGACGCAAGCAGCGTCAACCTGATGGTGATTGGAAGACGTGGCTGGTGCTCGCAGGCCGAGGCTTTGGGAAGACACGTACCGGCTCTGAGTGGGTACACGAGCGGGCCATGGCGTTCAACGGTAGGTGGATCGCATTGGTCGCTAAGAACCCCGCCGATGCTCGTGACTACATGCTCGAAGGCCCAGGTGGTTTGATCCGTAACACACCGCCATGGGAGCGTCCCCATTACGAGTCGTCAAAGCGTCGTGTCACATGGAAGAACGGCTCGTGGGCTACTATCTATTCTGACGAGGCCCCTGACCAGGTTCGCGGGTTCTCGGGCGACACTGCATGGATCGATGAGTTTGCCAAGTTCCGCAACCCGCAGGACGTATGGGATAACCTGCAGTTCGGTATGCGTGAGGCTAGTACCGATCGACCAAGGCAGTTGATCACTACCACGCCACGGCCTTTGGCGATCCTCAAGAAGATCAAAGAGCTCAAGACCACACGCACCGTGGTGGGCTCCAGCTATGAGAACCAAGAGAACCTTGACCCGACGTGGTTCAGGGAAACTATTCTCGATTATGAGAACACTCGGCTCGGTAAGCAAGAGATCTATGCACACATACTCGAGGACTTTCCAGGTTCGCTGTGGGCACGTGACACGCTTGAGAAGAACCGCTTAACGGGTTGGGACTCACGCATACAAACCAAGGAGGCATGGCGTGACTGGTGGAAGCTTAGGCTCAAGCGAGTGGTGGTCGCTATGGATCCTGCTGGTTCAAGCAATGAGAACGCTGCCGAACATGGTATCATTGTGGCGGGCATCGACCAGAACGATCATGGCGTGGTCCTCGAAGATCTCTCACGGTTAGCCACTCCTGCGCAAGCAGCACTCATCATGATCCGGGCCTATGATATATGGGAGGCGGATAGGTGCATCGGTGAGGTGAACAATGGCGGCGAGTGGATCGGTACCACATTGAGCCATACCGCGCGACTGATGAAGCTCGAAGGTCAGCGCGAGTCGGGCACCATCAATTATAAGGCGGTCCGCGCAACCCGAGGCAAGATGACCCGCGCCGAGCCGGTGAGCACACTCGACGAGAAGCATCAGATACACCACGTGGGTATGTTCCCTGAGCTCGAGGATCAGATGTGCACGTGGGACCCATTGGCCAATATGAAATCACCAGACCGGATGGACGCTCGAGTGTGGGCGTTCACCGATCTGATGATCGGCTCTAACAAGGGCCGT
>Ga0137435_1000037_pt1 | contig 67590 bp, 63 predicted proteins | sample EasRivERMGT100_2_FD_104904 | JGI IMG/M metagenome (GOLD analysis project Ga0137435, IMG submission 104904) | Soil microbial communities from meander-bound floodplain in the East River, Colorado, USA - East River MetaG ERMGT100_2 | ecosystem: Environmental > Terrestrial > Soil > Floodplain ... | reverse complement strand
CCGACTTCCTTCGCGCCAAAGGGACCGTTGGGGTCCGGGTCCTCGACCAGGTAAGTGATGACGTCGCACATCTCGAGCGTCGTCGGGCTCTTGTACTCGAGCAAAGAGGGAATCTTGTGGATGACTTTGAGATCGCCTCGATACGCCATTTCCTCCATCAACGCTTCACCCAGCCCCATGTAGATCGAGCCTTCGACCTGGCCGATAACGGCGGCGGAGTTGATCGAGCGCCCGACGTCATGCGCGATCCAGATCGTCGGCACCCGCACGATCCCCGTTTCGGGATCGACGTCCACCTCGGCGACACAGGCGCTGTACGAGTAGGCGGGAGACGGTCCCACGCCCGCGCCGCGATACTTCCCGGCGCTCCGAGGCGGCGTATATGAGCCCACCGTGCCAATCGTCCCTTCGGCCGCCTCGGCCAATTGGACGGCTTCCGCGAACGAGATGCCGCGCGTGGGGTCCTGTGTGTCGCAGACGCGTCCATCGGCGAACGTGAGCCGGACGGCCGGCACTTCGAGCTTCTTGCCGGCGTGCAGCGCCAGGATCTGGCGGGCACGCTCGGCGGCCTGCAGGGCCGCGTTGCCACTCATCAGCGTGACCCGACTCGAGTAGCTGCCGAGGTCGACCGGGGTCAGATCGGTGTCGGCGGTGACGACGGCGATGTCGAACGGATCGATGCCGAGCACCTCGGCGACGATGTAGGCGAGAATCGAGTCTGAGCCCTGGCCGATGTCGGTGGAGCCGCAGAACACGGTCACGCCGCCGCCGCGGTCGCATTTCAGCTGCACGCCGGAGTGCGGCATGTTGTTCCAGTAGATCGGCAGCCCCGCGCCCGAGATGTAGCTCGAGCACGCGAGTCCCACTCCCCGTCCGCGCGGCAGCTTGCGAAACCGCTTTTTCCACGCCGAGCCGTCGACCACTTTTTCGATGCAGGTGCCGAGGCCCATCGAGCCCACGCGCAGGTAGTTGGCCGTCAGGGAATTGGGCGGCACGAGCGTTTTGAGGCGCAGCTCGGCCGGATCGATGCCCAGTTGCTCGGCGATCTTGTCGATGTGCACTTCGAGCGCGAAGCGCGGTTGCGGAGTGCCGTGGCCGCGCTTGGGCCCGCAGGGGGCCTTGTTCGTGAACGCGCGGGCGCCCTGGAAGTGGTACCGAGGGATGTGATAGGTGACGGTTTGAAGCGCGCCCGTGTAGTAGGTGCTCGCGACGCCGTAGGAACCGTACGCCCCGCCGTCGAGTAGCGAGCGGAAGTGCATTCCCGTAATCGAGCCGTCCTTCTTCACGCCTGTCCGTACCCACATCAACGTGGGATGCCGGCCGCGATGGCAATAGAACACCTCTTCACGCGTCAACGTGATCTTCACGGGCCGGCCCGTGATCATCGCGAGCTTCGCGACGGCGATTTCGTGACTGAAGGGATCGCTCTTGCCGCCGAAGCCACCCCCGTTGGGCGTGGCGATGACCCGGATCCGGGCGGCGGGCAGCTCCAGCACCTTGGCGAGCGCGCGATGCACGTAGTGCGGCGTCTGTGTCGAGCTCCACAGCGTCAGCTTGCCGTCCGGCGACCACGTCGCGACGGCGGCATGCTGCTCCATCGGCAGATGCGTGTTGCCTTCGAAGAAAAAGAGGTCTTCCCGGACGATGTCTCCTTCGGCGATGCCTGCCGCCGCGTCGCCAAACTCGAGATCGATCAGTTTGTGAAGATTGCCGGTGTCGCCGTAGTCGTGGATGCGCGGTTCGGGTCGTGCGACGGCGTCCTCGGCCGATGCGAATGATGGGAGAGGCTCGTACGCGACCGCGATGAGGTCGAGCGCCGCCGTCGCCGCTTCTTCCGTGGTCGCCGCGACGGCTGCCACCGGATCGCCGATGAACCGCACCTTGTCCACGCACAGCGCGTGCTCGTCCTGAGAGACCGGCAGAATACCAAACGGGATCGGCAGGTCTTTTCCGGTGAGGACGGCGTGCACGCCGGGGTACTGTCCCGCGGCCGATGCATCAACCGAGACGATGCGCGCGTGCGGCTGTGTGCTGCGCAGCAGCTTGCAGTAGAGCATCCGCGGAAAGGCCAGATCGTCGGCGAACTTCGTCGCGCCGGTCACCTTGGCGGCGGCGTCGACTTTACGCAGCGCCTTGCCGATGACGCGCCGCTTATCGGCCATAGAGCGTTTCCCGGGCCGGCTCGGCCTTTTCGCCCCGCATGCGCGCGGCGGCGAGCTCGACGGCCTCGTAGATCTTGATGTAGCCGGTGCAGCGGCAGAGGTTGCCCGCCAGGGCGTTTTTGATTTCGTCGCGAGTGGGTTTGGGGTTTTCGGCCAGCAAGGCTTCGGCGGCCAGCAAGAACGCCGGCGTGCAGTAGCCGCACTGGGCGGCGCCCAGGTCGGCGAACGTCTCCTGGAGCGGATGGAGCTTGCCGCCCTGTGCCATGCCTTCGACCGTGCGGACGTGTCGCTCAGCGCAGGCGAGGCCCAGGACCAGACAGGACAGCACCGGAATTCCATCCAGGATCACCGTACAGGTCCCGCATTCGCCCAGTTCGCATCCGTGTTTCGTTCCCGTGAGCCCCAGATCCTCACGCAACACCTCGAGCAGCGTCTTGTGCGGTGCGAACGCGACTTCGCCGCGCTCGCCATTCACGGTGAGCGCGAGCTTGACCTTGGACTCGGGAGTTGGGGGCACGTCGTAATCTTGATAACAGGTACTGGTGGCGCCAGCTTGTTGGCCATGACCAAAGCTCTGCTCGTATGTGCTGCGCTAGTGTCGATCGTCTTCTCCCCGCTGCGGGCACAGGACTATCGCGCGCAAGCCGTTCGCATCCTTCGCACCGTTCCGCTGATCGACGGCCATAACGACATCCCTGACGCGATTCGCGAGCGCGGTGGCCTCGATTCGGTCGACCTGGCCGTCAGCCAGCCGCGGCTGATGACCGACATTGCGCGGCTGCGGAGCGGCGGCGTGGGTGCGCAGTTCTGGGCCGCCTACGTCCCCGTCAGCACGATTCACGAAGGGGAGCATGCGGCCGTCTACGCCCTCGAACAGATCGATTTCGTCTACCGACTGTGCGCCAAGTATCCCGCGGCGTTCGCCATGGCCCGCACCGCCGACGAGATCGAGCGGAACTTCAAAGCCGGCAAGATCTCCTGCCTGATCGGGATCGAGGGCGGACACGCGATCGAGAACTCCCTCGGCGCGCTGCGCGGCTTCGCGCAGCTCGGCGTGCGCTACATGACGCTGACGCACTGGGAGACGCTCGACTGGGCCGATGCCGCAACCGACACGGCGAAGCATGGTGGGCTCACGCCCTTCGGGGAAGACGTCGTGCGGGAGATGAACCGCGTGGGCATGCTGGTCGATCTGTCCCACGTCTCGGACGGCACGATGCTCGATGCGCTGCGCGTCTCGCGCGCGCCCGTCATCTTCTCGCACTCCTCGGCGCGCGTGCTCGATCATCACGTGCGAAACGTGCCCGACTCGATCCTCAAAATGGTGGCGCAGAACGGGGGCATCGTCATGGCCAACTTCGCCCCGGACTATGTGTCGGAAGCGCTGCGCGTCTACAGTGATTCAATTCAGCAAAAGAGCGCTCTGCTGCGCGCCGGTGGTGCGGACTCGCTGGCCGTGCGCGACTCGGTCGCGGCCTGGCGTGCCCTCGCGCCGAAAGCCACGCTGGCGCAGGTCGCCGACCACATGGATCACCTGCGCCGGATCGCCGGCGTGGATCACGTCGGAATCGGCTCCGACTTCGACGGGATTTCGAGCGTGCCGGTGGGTTTGGAGGATGTCTCGAAGTTTCCGGACCTCATTGCCGAGCTGCTGCGGCGCGGCTGGACGGAGGCGGACGTAAGAAAAGTGGCGGGACTGAATGTGCTGCGCGTGCTGCGAGCAGCGGAGCGCGTCTCGCGCGAGACGGGGGCGAGCGCGCCCCGCCCCGCGCGCTAGTTGACCTGTACTATCTTCAGGCCCCCGAGACCGGCGGCGACGATGAGCAGCCCGCCCGACAGCGCGACATGATTGACGGATTGGAGACTCCCGAACCGTAGCTTGCCGCGCATCGTGATCGTCTGCTGGACCTCGGAGCCCGTCGCCGAGAACGTCTGGCTGCCCTGCGCCAGATAGACGCCGGCCTCGCCGTTCGAAATGAACATCAAGTCCTGATCGATCGCGACCGCGTTCGTGACTACCACGGCGGGACTCAGGCCCAGCGAGTCCGGGTTGGGACGGGGCACCGCGCCGACTTTCAATCCGGTCGACACGCTGTGGACCTGCACGCCGCTGTCGCCGGCGGCGATGAACGCCTTGCCGCCCACGACGTCCGCCTGCGACTTCGCTTGAGGTACGCCGGCGCCCGCGAACGACCACGAGCCGACGAAGCTCATGTTCGACTCGTTGTAGACGGTGAGTCTCCCCGGCGTTCCCTGGATCACGACCACTTTGCCGCCGCCCACGGTGACCCAGCGGGCGTTATTCAACGCGATCGAGTCGGTGACGGCCAGCGTCGCTGGATTGATGACGAACACGCCACCGGCGTCACCGGAAGTCGCATACGCGCGCGTCGCGGACGCGGCGACACTCGTCCCCGCGAAGCTGCTCAGCGCCCGGCGGCCATTGCCCGACAGTACCAGCTGTTTTCCCTGCAGCTGCATGATTTCGAACACCGCGGGGGACGCGAACCCCGTGTCGCCCGTTGCCTCGGCGAGGTAGACGTTCAGTCCCGACGCGGTTACGGCGCTCACGTCGGTATTCTGAAAGAGCGCTTCAGAGACGAGTACCGGGTGGTTCTTGTTCGTGATATCGATGACGTCGACGGCGCCCAGGTACGGATTGCCGATCATGTTGTAGCTGACAACGGCGAGATTCCCCACGATCGACACGGACGTCGCCTGGAGGACCTGGCCACCGATCGACGGCGACGCGACTTCGGCTTTGAGCTTGAGATTAAACGCCTGGCTGGCGACGCTGCTGCGCTGGATCGCCGCGCCGGCGAATGGAACGGGGGCCGACGGGTAGCCGACCCCGACGCTGTCGAGCGGGATGGAGTCGTCGAAATACGTCACGCGCGACGCGAGCACGCCCGTGTTGTTCGTAATTGAAATGCGGTCGTTCGCCTGATCCCCCGGTCCCGACGCATCAGAGCAGGACAGGTGGAGCAGTGCGATCATCCCCGTCAGCGGGACCACGAGCTTACGCATGCTCTAATACCTTGGGAGCGGTGCGGAAAATCAAGAGTTTAGCTCAAGTCGTGACGCTGCTCACGCCTCTGCCGTATCAAAAGCCGCGTTCTACGCCGATCGCAATCCCCCGGCGCGACAAGACGGGCTGCGAGTTGATGAAGGTCGCGTCGAACCGCAGCGTCATCCCGCTTCCCGCGTGGTAGCGAGCGCCCAGACCGATCGTCGCGGTTTCGAGCGATTGCAGGGCGCCGCCGACGAGATACGTCTCTCGCCCTGCCGCTCCAAACAGGTTACCGGTCGTGCGCCGCGAGAACGCGCGCGCGACATGCAGCGACGCGGCGAGATCAGTGCGCTCGGACGGATTGCGTGATATGAACACCCGCATGGTCCAGGACATCTTGGCCGTCTCGGTCGTGAAGTGCGGCATCAGGATGTCGACCGGGCCTTCTGCATAATTCCAGCGCCGATAGCCGAGGCCCAGGGATGCGCGTTGCGCGATCAACGCGCTGGCATCCGCTTCCCAGGTGTTGTGCGGGATGAACAGGGGCGTTTTTGCGGTGCCCGCCTCGAGCGTGAACCACAACCGCTCGTTGGGATGAAGCACACCGCCGATCCGTTCGGTGACGTCCGTTTCGCCGTAGCGACCGAGGATTTCGGCTGCCACCCAGCCGCCGTTGCCGCGCGTCGAGCGCAGGGTCAGTTGCGCGCCCAAGGTCGACCAGTCCTCGCTCTCATCGACGGCTTCGTACGAGCTCCAGGCGTTGAGGCGGAGACCCTGACCGAAACAGGGAGTCGCGAGGCACAGCGCGAGCAGCGCCGCCACGCTCGGCTTCCCGAATCCCTTGCGGGTCATGTCGCCCCAGACCTGCGTGCTCTTCCACACGGTCACGAACGCCTTGAGGCGCCACCAGACGGTGCACTGCCGATAGCCGAAGTTTTCCAGCGCCGCGAACAGCAGCAGCCGAAACAGATCGCCGGAGCGCCGGTAGCGGCGGAACGTCACTTCCTCGAGCACGACGGCCCACATGGAGAGCAGCATGCCGTACCCCCACGCGACCAGCACGAACAGCAGCGCGAACGACACGTTCAGGAGTCCGAATGCAAGTCCCACGAGCGTGATCACGTATCCCAACAGCTCGACGACCGGGGCCAGCATCTCGCCGAATGCGTAAAACGGCACCGCCAGGAACCCGATTCGTCCATGGCGCGGATTGAAGAGCATGCTCTTGTATTGCCACATCGCGGCAATCAGGCCGCGATGCCAGCGCTCGCGCTGGCGGGAGAGAATCCGCACAGACTCGGGGACTTCGGTCCACGCGACGGGGTCGGGGATGAACGGCATTTCGTACTTGATCTTGTGCTGTCGCAGGTAGCGGTGCATGCGCACCACGAGATCCAGGTCCTCGACGATGCTCGTCGTACGGTACCCGTTGACCGCCATGACGTATTCCTTGCGGAACAGCCCGAACGCGCCCGATATGATGAGATTGCCGCCCAGCCGATTCCAGCCCAGCCGGCCGAACAGGAACGCGCGCAAGTATTCGACGACCTGGATCCCGGGAATCAGCTTGCCGGGGACGCGCGCATCCGTCACGCGCCCATCCTTCACCGTGCAGTTATTGGCGACGCGCACGGTTCCGCCGACCGCGGCGATCTCGCGCCCGAGCAAGAAGGGGCGTGTGAGCCGCAGCAGCGCGTCCGGCTCGATCAGCGTGTCGGCATCGACCGCGATCACCAGCGGGAAGCGGGAGGCGTTGATCGCCGCATTGAGCGAGTCCGCCTTGCCGCCGTTCTCCTTGTCGATCACCAGCAGGCGCGAGCGGGAGCGGGAGCGATACAGCGCGTGCAGCGGCTTGGTGGGAATCGCCTCGGGATAAATGCGGGGGATCTCGTACAGATCGAACGCCTGCCGCAGGCGCTCCATCGTGTCGTCCTTTGACCCGTCATTCACGACCACGACTTCGTAGCTGCGGTACTCGAGCGTCAGAATGGCGGTCACGCTCGTTTCGATCGTGGCGCTCTCGTTGTACGCCGGGACGAGAATCGTGATCGGCGGCAGGGCGTCGCTCTGCATCAGCCGCAGGAAGTCTTCATCCTCCGCGAGCCGCGTCTGCTCCCAGATTTCCGGAATGGAGAGAACCAGCAGCAGGGCGTAGAACGAGTTAAGGACCAGGAAGTACACGAGGATCGCGAGGTCCGACGTTCCGACGATCGTGGTGAGCACGCTCATGCCGCGAACTCCGCCAGCGCCTGCGGCGGCAATCCGAGGACCATCCTCGCGACGGCGCTGGCGAAGGGGTGCGCCCCGACCTCGGCCTCGAGCAGCGCATTGCGGCCGGCCGCCCCGAAACGCATCAACGCGAGCGCCGCGCGCAGGCGCACCCACCACTCGGAGTCCTGCAACGCCGCCTTCAGCGCCGCGAGGCTGCCCGCGTCGGCGATCATGCCCAACGAGCGCACGGCCTGGGCGCGGACGGCCCAGGCGTCATCGGTGACCAGGCGCTGGAGGGCGGCGACGGACTCCTGATGCGGGAAGTTGCCGAGCGCGCGGGCTGATTGGATGCGGACTTCGGGGTTGGGGTGATCGGCCAGTGCCGTCAGACGCTCGCGCAACGCCGGCTCGCCCAGCCGCGCGGCGAATTCGGCCAGGCGGGGAAGGGCGGGATCGTCGGCGCGGCGCAGCCGCTTCTGGAGATGCTCGATGACGACTGGTCGCGACCGCAGCAGCATCGCGGCGTAGTAGGCCTGTACGGTGGGCGCCAGACGCGGCAATCGATCGAGGGCCGTGAGCGTCAGCGCCGGGTTCTCCATACGCTCGAGCGACGCCACCGCGGCCACGTGGACCGCCGGATGCGCATCATTGATGAGCCGGGTGAGTCGGGCGACATCGCGCGGCATGGCCGCGACGCTCAGAAACCGCGCGCTTTCGAGCCGCTTCCACCAGCGCGCCGACGTGCTGTTGGTGCGGACGAACCTCGCCCACCACGCCTGCTCGAGCGCGACGGCGAGCTGCCGCCAGCGCTCACCAGGGACACGGGCGGACCACTTGACGAGGGCGTCGATCGCCAGAGGCACCGGCAGCCGGGCGAGGCCGACCAGCACGCCGGCGAGCGGCGTCGTCCCCACCGCCCAGCGGCGCATCGAGGCGTCCACTGCTTCGCGCCGCGGACTGAGCCGCGTGCTGCGGCGCAGCCGGAACCAGCGGTTGAGGACGATGAGGACGATGATCGCCGCGAGCAGACCGCCCTGGACGATCGCGACGACCGTCAGGAACGCCCGGGCGTTCAGCGGCCCACCCAACGCCGGATTTTTTCGAGCGCCACGCGCAAGCTCATCGGCTTCACCATGTAATCGATCGCGCCCGCTTCGAGCCCGCGCAGCTGCTCGGCTTCGCTGCCGTGCACCGTCGTGAAGACCACGCGATACTTCCCCGGGCAGTCACGCTGCAGCTCATCGAAGATCGAGTAGCCGTCGAGAGCCGGGAGGTCCACGTCGAGCAGCAGCAGCGGCGGTGTCGCGCCTGCGGTGTTCAGGCCTTTGAGGACGTCGAGGGCTTCGCGACCATTGCGGAACTGGCGAAACCGGTATCCACGTGCCTCGAGTCCGAATGACAGCAGCTCCGCGAGCGCAGGGTCGTCCTCGACGACGATGACCTCGGGGATGTCGGTGGCGTCCTCGAGTGGCAGCTCTGGGGCGGCCGAGGGGGGGGGCGGCGCAGGGGCGGCGAGCACAGTCGGCGGCGCAGGGGCAGCGGGTGGCGGCGTTGACGCTTGCTTGGTGAATAGCGCTGCTGCCAACCGGCGCACGAAGGCCCGGGCCGCGGCTCCCCGATCGTCCACCCCGTTGGTGGGGTGCTCGAGCCACTGCTTCGCCGCCTCCTCCAGCTCGGCGGCCACGACGGAGGCCTGTGGGAACCCGAACGATCCGGCGGAGCCGCGCAGCCGGTGGGCGTCACGGCGCAGGTCCTCGATCGCCGCCTGGTCGTCGCCGGACGCTACGAGGCGCTCGGCGAGCTCGGCGATCGTCCCGAGCTGGTCGCGGGCCCCTTGCAGGTACTCGTCGCGGATGCCGGGGGGAAGGCCGAAGTCGTCGACCGGGCTATCCCCTGCGGCCCCGCCGAGTCCCTGGATCACGGGCTCCAAGATATAACTAGCTTCTGTTTCGACCTATGGTTGAGCACGCGGCGGGGCTTTGTGCGACCTGTGAATGGGTGCGGATCGCGAAAAACCGCCGGGGGTCCGCGTTCTATCGGTGCCTGCGCGCCGACACGGACCCCCGGTTCGTGAAATACCCTCCCCTACCGGTGCTGCGCTGTCCCGGGTACGAGCGGCGGGCGCCCGGCGGCGACCCGCTTGGTGAAGCCCAGAGCGATGGTCACGAGCGCTAGCACATCCAGCACCTCAGCGATGATGTGCGCAAACAGGAAATGTGTCAGCCCGGCGTGGTAGGTGATGTATGACAGCTCCGCGAGGATGAACAGGAGGAAGCCGTTGTTCTTCGTCTTGCGGGAGAGCCAGTAACCCACGACGATGAGCGCGGAGTGAATAATGATGAAAGCCCAGTGCGGCATCGCGTCCATGAATGACCCAAACGGAGCGGCGCTGTCCTCATCCTGGAGCAGAACGGCGAGAAAAAACATGGAATGATCCTGGGTGAGTGGCGCCACAACTTAATAGTCGCCTTTCCCACCGAGGGGGTGGCCCCCAAGGACGCGAGAGTGCCGACCCCCGGCTAGTCCTTGGGCGAATTCTGTGCCGTGGGCCGTATCGTTCGTGCCGAACGCGGTTTACGGTCTACCGAATCGCCGTTTGTGACCTGTCTCACTTGCAGATTGCCCACTCGTCAGTCACTTTGGTCGACCTTCGCGGAAGGAACCTGTGTTGCAGCAACGATCCCTGGATCGCGCCAAGCAGCTGTTTCTGAGACACTTCGAGCGCCTCCTCGTCCTGCTGCTGGTCGCCTCTCTGCTCGTGATCAACGCACTGATCGAGCAGAAGATCGCGTTTCTCAGTTTCTATTATCTGCCCATCATTCTCGCCGGCTTCTTCGGCGGCCGGCGCTTTGCCGTCGTCTCGGGCGTGTTCATCGCGTCGCTCGTCGTCTTTTTCCAGGCGACGCGAGGGCTGGGAATGGAGCCGGGGCTGACTGAGGACGTACTGCTGACGCTGATTCCGTGGGCCGGTTTCCTCATTCTCACGGGCTATGTGGTTGGTGGTCTCGCCGAGCAGCGGGCGGCGCGCCTGACGGATCTCAAGAACGCTTACCTGGCGACGCTCGAGGTACTCACCTATCACATTGAATCGGCCGAGCGGCACCAGGAAGGCCATTCCACTCGAGTCGCCCAATTGGCGGCCGACGTGGGGGCCGAGCTGAAGCTATCCGAGAACGAGGTGGAGAACCTGCGGATCGCGGCGCTGCTGCACGAAGTCGGCACGGCCGACCAGCGGCTGCTGCGGCTCTTGTCCCGCTCCGTGACGGACGAATCGCTGGCCGTCGCGCGGGCCCTGCGGGGCGCGGCCGAGATCATCGCCGAGTATTCGCATTACTACGAGATCGTCGGGGACGACTGGGACATCGAGGCGCTGCCGATGGCGGTCACCGTGAAGGTGTTGGCCGTGGCAGACGCATTCGAAACGCTGCAGACGGCCACGCCGGTCCGGCCGGCGTTCACCCGCTGGAGTGCGTTGGAAGAAGTTGAGAAGGGCGCGGGCAGGACATTCGCGCGTGAAGCGGTGCGCGCCCTGCGTGTGGTTGCTGGTCGTCCCGAGGTTGCTGGTCCGATCAAGAATCTGAAGGTGGGCTAGCGGAGCGCCCGCTCGCGACGCCCCCCGCGACGCCGACGCCCAGCGCGATCATCGTCCCCAGGCCGACCGCCGGCAGCAGCGTCACCGGGATCAACGCGGCCGCAGCGACCGCTCCCGCGACGACGGGGGCCGACGGCCTGTGGATGGCGTCGACGAACCGCAGCCGGCGACGCACAAAGTTTTTCGTGATGAGGTAGCCGCCCACCAGCGCGGTGCCCGCGAGCACCAATCCCAGCGTGACAAACATGATGTAGCTCCTGTGAGTACGGCCTGTACGCAACTTGCGTAGGTGTCGTTTCAGGCGCAATTGTGCCTGTCATGCCGGCACCTCAGCTGCGCGATATCGACGCGGCGGACCGGGCGCACCTGCTGAAGGTCGCCGTGTTCTTGGGTCCGGCGTGCTTCGTGATCCTCTCGGCGCTGTGGTACTTCATGCAAATGCAACAGTGGATCCCTGGCTGGCTCGCCGCACTCCTCACGGTCCTGAACATTCCCATTACCGTCGCGGCGATCTTCGCGGTTCACCGTTCGGTGGCGGCTGCCTCGACCGGTCTCGTGCGGACGATCTTTGCGGCGGGAGACATCAAGCCGCCTACCACGTACCCACGCCAGGATGTGTTGATCGTGCAGGGGAAGTACGCCGAGGCCGCCGACTGGTTTCGCGATCACATCCGCATCGAGCCGGACGATCACGAGGCGCGGCTCCGTCTGGCGATGTTGCTGGAGACGCACTTGCAGGGCTACGACGAAGCCGAGCAGCTCCTGCTGAAGATCCGCAACGCCAGGCCGCCCGGTGACGCGCGCCAGCAGATGCAGGCCTCGAATCACCTCGTCGATCTGTATCGGAAGACCGGCAGAACGGATCGGCTGATGGTCGAGCTGGCGCGGTTTGTCGATCGCTATCGCGGCTCGCCACAGGCGGCAGGCGCCGCACGCGAGCTCAAGGAGTTGAAGGAACGCGGCGCCTGACTACCAGCGAATCGCGGCGCTGCCCCAGGTAAAGCCCGAACCGAACGCCGTCAGGACGAGCAGGTCACCCTTCTTCAGGCGCCCCTCGGCGAGCGCTTCATCGAGCGCGATGGGAATCGACGCTGCCGTCGTATTGCCGTACTTCTGGATGTTGACGTAGACCTGATCGTCGCGCAGCCCGGCGGCCTTCTGGACCATTTCGATGATGCGCAGGTTGGCCTGGTGCGGCACGAGCAGCTTGATGTCGTTGGGCGTCAGGCGATTGGCTTTGAGGGCGATCGCAATCGATTCGGGCATCTTCACCGACGCGAACTTGAACACTTCGCGTCCTTCCATGACCGCGCGATGCAGTCCCTGTTCGAGCATCTCGACGCTGACATACGGATCGTGCGCGAGTCCGGGACCGTCGACCCAGAGCTTCTCGGCATAGCGCCCGTCGGCAAAAATGTGCGTCGAGAGCACGCCGCGGCCGTTTTCGTCCGCCGGGCCGAGCACCACCGCGCCGGCGCCGTCGCCGAACAGCACGGCCGTGTCGCGCCCCCGCGTCGTCTTGTCGAGCCCGCGCGAGTGCACCTCAGCGCCGACGAGCAGGATGTGCTTGTACTGGCCCGTGCGAATCCACGCGTCCGCAATCGACAGGCCATAGATGAATCCGCTGCACTGATTGCGCACGTCCACCGCGGGAATATCGGTGAGGCCCAGCTCACGCTGCAGGAACACGCCGTTGCCGGGTTCGAAGTGATCGGGCGTGCACGTGCAGTAGATGATGCAGTCGAGGTCGCTCGCCGCGAGGCCTGCCTTGTCGAGCGCTTTGCGCGACGCCTCACGCGCCAGGCCGACGCCGGTGTCGCCCTTGTCCACCCAATGACGCGTCTTGATGCCGCTGCGCTGCACGATCCACTCGTCCGACGTGTCCATGATCTTCGCGAGATCGTCGTTGGTCACGACGCGCGCTGGAACGTGGAAACCGGTGGACAGGAATGTGGTGCGAAGCATCGACGCTCTGGGTTGCGAGTGACAACGAAGCTACCAAGATTAGCGCATGGACCTCACCGTGACCAGCCAACAGTACGACGCGGTCCGCAGCGCCAAACACCTGCCCGACGTGCTGAAGAAAGTGCTCGATAAGGCCAGCAAACAGGAGAACGGCTACGTCCTGCACCTCACCTATGAAGAGGCCACCGCGCTCAATGAGCTTGCCGCCTGGAACGTGCATACCGACGCCAACGGAAGCGTGACCGCGGAGTCGAAACTCTTCGACGATCTCGTGCGCGCAATCATCACACACCCGGACTATTGATGCGACTTGCACTCCTGCTGCTGCTCCTGCCGTCGTGCCTGCTTGCCCAAAAGCGTGCCATCACATTTGACGATTACATCGCGTTGAAGGCTGTGAGCGACCCGCAGCTTTCGCCTGACGGCAAATGGGTCGCGTACACACTGTCTACGCCCTCGCTCCAGGACAACCGCAACGTGGCGCGGATCTGGGTCGCCGAAGTCGCCACCGGCCGGACCCGCCAGCTCACGGGAGGACCGGGATCGGATCGCCAGCCGCGCTGGTCGCCCGACGGCAAGTCCCTGGCGTTCATCTCGACACGCGAGGGCGGCGCGCAGATCTGGGTGCTGCCCATCGCCGGCGGTGACGCGCGCAAGGTCTCGAGTCTGGCCGACGGCGGTTCCGATCCGCTGTGGCTGCCCGACGGCTCCGGCATGCTCGTGGTCAGCGACATCAAGTGGCCCGAGCAACAAGAAATCGATCAGCGCAATGGCTCGTACCCGACTGAGGCGCGGATCTGGACGGAACTGTTCTGGCGCCACTGGGACGACTTCCGCGCGGGCAAGCGCCAGCACCTGTTGCGCGTGGATCTCGCGACGGGGAAAGCCACCGATCTGACTCCGATCGACCACGATGTCCCGACGATCGCGACCGGCGGCGACGGAGATGTGACCGTGTCGCCCGACGGCAAGGACATCCTCGTCGCGATGCACGGTGACACGACCGTCGCGGACAACACGAACGTCGATATCTACGCGGTCGACGAGGGGGGGCCGAATCTCCGCCGGATCACGACCAATGCGGGCGCGGACCATACGCCGCGCTACTCGCCGGACAACCGCTGGGTCTCGTACCTGTCGATGGAGCGTCCGGGATTCGAGGCGGATCGGATTCGCTTGCTGGTGACCGATCGGCGCTCGGGCTCCGGGGCGCCGGTCGAAGCGACGGCGGGCTGGAATCTCTCCGTCGGCTCCTACACCTGGTGCCCCAATTCGCGCTGCGTGTACGCCGTCGTCGAAGAGCGCGGGCGTGACAACATCTATCGCATCGACGTGCCCGGCTTTCAGCGCACGCGCGTCGTCACCGGCGGCTTGAACACCAACGTCCAGGTCGCGCCCGACAATCGTACGCTCGCCTACCTGCATCAGAGCAACACGCAACCTCCCGAGGTCTGGGTCGCGGGCAAGCCGCTGACGCACCACAACGACTCGGCTCTGGCCGCGCTCGATCTGCCGCCGCTTGAAGAATTCGGATTCGTCGGCGCCATGGGCGACTCCGTGTTTGGGTGGACGCAGAAGCCGCCGGGCTTCGATCCCGCGCGCAAGTACCCGCTCGTCTATTTGATTCACGGCGGCCCCCAGGGCGCCTGGACTGATTACTGGGGTGCCCGCTGGAATTACCAGATGTTCGCGACGCGCGGCTGGGTCGTCGCGGCCGTGAACTTTCACGGTTCGACCGGTTACGGGCAAAAGTTCACCGACGCGATCTCACAGCACTGGGGCGACTATCCCTTTGATGACCTGATGAAAGGACTGGACGTCGTCGCGCGGCTGCCGTACGTCGATTCGACGCGCATGGGCGCGGCCGGCGCGTCATACGGCGGCTACATGATCCTGTGGATGGCGGGGCATACGAACCGGTTCAAGGTGCTCGTCGATCATGACGGCGTATTCAACCCGGTGAGCATGGCGGGCTCGACCGAAGAGCTGTGGTTCACCGACTGGGAATTCGGCGGGTCGTTGTACGCGAATCGCGCGCTGTACGAGAAGTGGTCGCCACTCGCGCACGTCAACAACTGGAAGACGCCGCTGCTCGTCGTACACGGGCAGCTCGATTATCGCGTCGATCTGTCGGAAGGGTATCAGGCGTTCACCGCGGCGAAGCGGATGGGTCTCGACGCGAAGTTCCTGTACTTCCCCGACGAAGGGCATTGGGTGCTGCGCCCGCGCAACCGGCGCCTCTGGTGGGGGACCGTCCTCGACTGGCTGGAGACGCACCTCCAGAAAAACGCGCACCCCTAAAGGGCTAGGGCCGCGCGCTCGGCGCTTCCGACTTGCTCCACGTGTTGTTCTGCCGACGGACGTCCGGGAATCTCTTGTCCGGATCGACTTCCACTTTTACGAGCTCCTTCGGAAACGCTCGTACATAGGTGAAGTGATCGCCTTCGAACCAGATCTCGACGGGTAGACGGGTGTTCTCGACGCTCGCGTCGGCGAAGGTGAGCCGCAGGTCGACGGGCATCGGCAGACCGCCGGGGCTCGACAGCAAAATGCCGGTGAAGGCCGTGTTGGACGTCGAGTCCCGCCGCGCGCGGACCGAATCCACCGCCTGGTCGACGACGTCGGTGCGGAGGAACCAGCCGCGCCAAAAGTAAGCGAGATCCTCACCCACGCCGTCTTCAAACGAACGGAAGAAATCGGCCGGGGTCGGATGCTTGAACGCCCAGCGGGCCGCATACTCACGGAACGCGGCGTCGAACCGCGTCGAATCGAGAATCGCGTGCCGCAGCAGGTACAGCCCGGTCGCCGGCTTGCTGTAGGCGACCTGGCCGAGCAGCTCCGGCGTGACGCGGTCCGCCGGCGTGATCCCGGGCTCGTCGCGTCCAGTGGCGGCGAACTGGGCCCACTGTTCCGCCTGCCCGCGCGTGCGCAGCCAGGCCTGGTCGGGGAAATAGGCGCGCGCCGAGTAGATGTTGATGAAGGTATTGAACCCCTCATCCATCCAGGCATACAGCCGTTCGTTGTTGCCGACGATCATCGGAAACCATTCGTGGCCGAGCTCGTGCGTGGTCACGCCGAACAGACCCTCGCGGCTGCGCCGGTTGGCGCAGAACACGATCATCGGATACTCCATCCCACCCACGGGTCCGTTCACGTTGATCGCGGTCGGGTAGGGGTAGGGAAACCACTTTTCCGAGTAGTGCTTGATCGAATGCCGGACCATGCGCGTCGACTCGCGCCAGATGGAATCGGCGACGGGCGGATAGAACGACTGCATCAGGATGCCGTTCCAGCCGCTGGCATCCCAGATGAAGTTGGGGGCCGCGGCCCAGGCGACGTCGCGCACGTTCTGCGCCGAGAACTTCCAGGTGAGCGTCGCGCCCGACCCGGCGGGCCGGGTGGATGGCCGGCCGACTTCGGTTTTCGCGATGATCGCGACCGTCGAATCCGACTGCAGTGCGCGCGATAGCCGGGCCTGTTGCTGCGTCGTGAGCACCTCCTGGGGATTCGTCAACCGTCCCGTGCCGGCGACGATGAAGCCGCGCGGCACGGTGATCGCAAAGTCGATGTTTCCGTACTCGAGATAGAACTCGCCCTGGCCGAGGTACTGCTCGGTGTTCCAGCCGCGCACGTCGTCGTAGACGGCGAGCCGGGGATACCACTGGGCGATCTCGTACAGCCAGCCGTCGGGAAACCGTTCGCGACCCATACGGTCGGCGCCGTGCTCGGGGACTTGGAACGCAAAGCCGATGTCCAGCGAGATCACCCCGCCGCGCGGCGCCAGCGGGCGGTCGAGCTCGACGCGCATGAGGGTGCCGTTTTCGATCGTGCGGAGCTCCGTCCGGAGGGAACGGCCGCTCGCACGTGGTGCCCGCGCGCTCTGACCGGACGGGCCTCGTACCGACGTCACGCCGTCGATCACGAAGCCACCGCGGAACCCCCGTGCGGCAAACCGCGCGTCAGGAGGATTCAGCAACGCGCCGCGGCTGTCGTCGCGAAACAGATTCTGGTCGAGCTGGAGCCACAGATAGCGGAGCGTATCGGGCGAGTTGTTCGTGTATCGGATCGTCTCGCGGCCCGCGATTGTCTGTGTCGCCGTATCGAGCGAGACGGCGATGGTGTAGTCGACGCGCTGTTGCCAGTACTGCGGTCCCGGGCGCCCGGAGCCTTCGCGAATCAGCGTCGGCGTCGGCAGCTCGAGGCGCCGGAACGGGGATGTGTCGGTGCGTGCGGGCGGGAGCGGGGGCAATGTTGGCTGTTGCAACGTCGCGAGCAGAATTGAGAGGGCGATCATGTCCGAAATGTACCCGCATCCCGGGGTCCGTGCCCTATCGTCGGGCGCTGAATAGATTGTCCCGCCAATGCGTCGGGCCTACTTCATCCGATTAACGATCGCGCTCGGCGCGCTCGCGGCGTGCGAGCACACCGAGCCGTTTCGCCCTGAAGAGGAGGGCGGCGCCGGCCCGCTGATCCCGGGGCCGATCGCGCAGATCACGTACAGTCCCGGTCAGGATCTCACGCCGGCGTGGCTCCCCGATGGGAGTGCGTTCGTCTATACCGCCGAGCGCCGCGATCGCGCCGACCACGATCGCTGTCTCGCATTCATGCCCGACACCGGTGGCACGATCTCCCGTTACGTGTGCGGCACGGTGGCCGCGGACGATTCGATCAACGTGTTCGACGAAGCCGCGATCCTGGGCGACAGCATCGCCTACGTGCGCGCGAGCACGGAGCGGTTCCTGCCTGGACTGGGGCCCGACCGCCAGGAGCTCGTGGTCGCGCCGGTCAGCGATCCCAACGCGGCGCGCGTGCTGCAGCGCATCCCGTTCACGACCTCGTGGGGTGCGACGTATGACGCGATCTCGCACGTCGCGTGGCTCGGCTCCGGAGGGGGCGGGGGGGGCCGCCTGGCGTTCATCGGTGAGCGGGTGACCTATCCGCGCCCGTGCAGCAGCTGCGCCGCCGATACCGTGCGCGTGGGTGTGGGAATCGTGATCGCCGACATCGCGGCTGCGACACCGGTGTACACGCGCATGCCCGACGGCGACAGCGCGTCGTCGCTGGCTGCCTCGGTGAACGGCGACACCGTCTACTTCACAAAGAACGGGGACACCCGCGTCTTCCGTCGTACGCTGTCGGCGGCGCAAACGGACACGTTGCTCGACTTCGTCGTGGGCGTTGCGCGCGACGTGACCGTAAGCAGCGGGAAGCTCGCGGCCGTCGTGGGCGGCATCGCCGGGAGCGCAACATCTCCCGACCGGGGCGGCGCGGTGTTTCTCGTCGCAGGCGGTGTCCAGTCACAGATCGGCGATACGCTGTCGCTCTACCGTCGCCCGGCGCTTTCACCGGATGGGAATCGGCTCGTGGTAAGCGCCTGGCGTGGCGCGCCCAACGGCGATCTGTGGCTGTTCCAACTGCCATGAGCATCCGGCTTGGAGTGCTCTGTGTCGCGCTGCTGGTAGCGGCTTCGGCCGCGGCCGCGCAGACGAACGGCTCCATCACGGGCCGCGTGCGCCAGCGCGAGGGAGGGCAGCCCGTACTCGGTGCCGAAGTCGGCCTGGATGGCCGCTGGCTCGCGCAGACCGACAGCGCCGGTTTCTATCGAATGCGTGAAGTCCGCAGCGGCTGGCATGTGGTCACGATGCGGGCGATCGGGTTCGATACCATGCGCCGCGACAGTGTGCTGGTGCGCGCCGGCCAGGTGACGGTGGTCAACTTCACCGTTGCCGTGTACACGATCGAGCAGCCCATCGTCGTCGAGGCGTACGCCGACTCGATTCTCGATCCCTCGCTGGTCGCGACCGTGCAGCGCCTCACCGGTGACGAGCTGCGCCGCTTTCCCGTGACGACGCTCGAGGAAGCCGTGGCACTTTCGGCCGGCGCGGTGGGCGAGAGCTACCGCGGCGGCCGCCTGGGGCAGCAGGCGTTCGTTCTGGACGGCCTGGGCGTGAAGAACCAGCTCGATGCTTCGTCAGGACCGTTGGGTGTGCGCCTGCCGCCCGATCTCCTCACCGAGGCGTCGCTCACGACCAACGGCTTCTCGGCCCGCTACGGGCAGGTCCTCTCCGGTCTCGTCAATGTCGTGACCAAGGATGGGGGCGATCGCTGGACGGGACGCGCTGCCTACGAAACCGACCGGCTCCTGGGCGGCAGCGCGGATCTCGGCCAGGATCGCGCCATCTTCTCGATCGATGGGCCACTCGGGCGGGGCGGACTCGTGGCTGTCGTCGACGTGGAAGGACGGATCGATGCCGATCCGGTCAACGCGCCGCCATCTCCCGAGCCGCGCGATCCACGCAACGCGAGCCCGCTCCTGCTGCCGCACAACAGCGGCGAGCGATACGACGCGGGGTTGAAGCTCCGCGTGCCCTTCGGTACGGCCCATACGCTCCGCCTGTTCGCGCTCCGGTCGGTCGAGCAGCGGCTGCTGTATGATCCGCTGTACAAGTACGACACGGAGCAGGCGCCCGCGCGCCGCGTCATCGGGGATCTGCTGACGGCGCATTTCCAGCGCGCGACGAACACACTCACCGCCGACATCCGCGCCGCCTACTTCGCCCGCGAGTTTCTCCGCGGTGCGCTCACCGAGCAACCGGCCTATCGGTTCGGAGCGTTCACCGGCCGCGCGTTCCATTTCGTTGGTGAGGATCTGGCGCGCAGTCAGGACACCACGCTCGCGGCAGCGCCCGTCGCCGGCTTCGTCACACCGGACCTGAGCGACCGGACGCCGTGGGGCGTCCCGGCGTTTTTCCAGACCGGCGGCTCCCGCGGCGATCTCGCCTGGAATGATTTCCGCGAGGCACGCGGCCAGGCGGATTTCAGCGTGGGCGGCCCCCGGGCGGACTTCTATTTCGGTGGGGAAATCGCCTGGCAGCGCGTGCGGACGTTTCAGCGCGCACTCGCCTATCTCCCTGTGGGCGACAGCGTGCCTCCCGCGACGGCGTCTTCCTTTCAGCCCACGAGCGCGGCGGCGTACCTCGAAAGCCAGCTCCGGGGCCAGGACTTCGTGATCACGCTCGGCCTGCGCTACGACCAGCTCAGTCCAGGCAGCGGCATTCCCGGATCGACAGTCGGCGCGCGCCGGTCCATCAATCCACGGATCGGCTTCTCGACCGTCTTGAAGGGCGCCACGTTCGTCGCGAGCTGGGGCCGGTTTTCGCAGGCGCCTGACTTCCAGTATCTGGTCGACGCGGCGTTCGACGACACCCTGCGCACGGGCCGGTTCCGGCGGGGCAACCCCAACCTCGGATTCGAGGACGCAACGCAGTACGAGTTCTCATTGCGCGCGCGGCCCAGCGAGACCACGACGCTGCGGGTCAACGTGTTCAACAAACTGCTCACTGGCATGGTGGCATCGGTGCCGCTCGGTGTCGATCCCGACTCGACGATCTTCGGCAACGCTGATTACGGGAACGTCAAAGGGGCGGAGGTGATTGCCGATCGGCCGGTGCGCGACGGCTGGGGCGTGCGGGTCGCCTACACGCTGCAGCAGGCGCAAGCGAGCGCCACCAACGCGTTCCAACTGGTGCGCCGCATCCGCGTCGAGAACGGTGACACGATCAATTCCGCGAACGTCCAGTACCCGCTCGATTACGACCGGCGCCACAACTTCACATTTGTAGGTCAGGTGCAGTTGTCCGACAGCGCGGGACCACCCCTTTTAGGGGTGCGCCCGTTTGCGCGGCTCGAGGCAGCCATGATCGCGCGCCTGAGCTCGGGACTACCGTTCACCATGACCAACGCGACGGGCGATACGCTGGTCGGATTGCCGAACAGCCACCGGTTGCCGATGACGATGACCGTGGATCTGCTGGTCCGCCGGCAGGTCCGCCTGGGCGGCGCATGGCAGGGCAGCGTCTATCTCGACGTGAGGAATCTGCTGAATCGGCGCAACATCGAGGCGGTGCGCCGCGAGACGGGATCGCCGTATCTGACCCCGCAGGGGATCGATTCGCTGGCGGAGCAGGCTTTTGCTGCGCACCCCGAGGCGATCCCGTACGAGTCGCCGCGCTATCGCGCCTTCGCGGATCTCGACGGCAATGGGCTCATCGAGGGGAGGGGTGAGCTGTTCCCGTTATTCCAGTCGGCTGCGAGCGACTACGCGCAGCCGCTGTTCTCATACGGGGCGCCAAGGCTCTTCCGCCTGGGTGTCGAGCTGCTTTTTTAGGCCCTCGAGCAGGTAGCCGGCGGCGACGCCGACCACCACCATGAGGAGTCCGAGCCAGCCCAATGTGGTCAGACGCTGACTGAAGAGGAGCAGGGCGAGGACCGCGCCCACCACGGGCTCGATCGTAGCGGCGACTGACGCAGGGGCGGCCTCGATCCGCTTCATCGCCGCGAAGAACAGCAGATTGGCCGCAATCACCGAGCCCGCGGCGAGTCCGAGCAGTCCGCGCCACGCGTCGCCCGACGGCGGGGGAGCAGGGGGGCGGCCCCAGATCAGCAAGGCGATCCAGATCAGCACCACGCCGCCTACTGCTTCGAGAAACAGCACCTTCACAACGCCGTAGCGCGGCGCCGCATAGCGGCCCATGAGCGACGTCAGTGCATAGCTCAATGCCGAGAGCAACCCGCCGGCGATTCCCGCCGTGACGCCCATGCGCGCCGCCTCGGCGCCGGCGTTACTTCCCCCGGTCACCGTGAGCGCTACGCCGATCATTACGGTGAACGCCAGTACCATGCGGGTCGGCGTGAGCGCTTCCTTGAGAATGACGCGCGCGAGGATGGCCACGATCACGGGTGCTGTATAGAGCAGCGCCGCGGCGCCCGCGACGCCGACACCGGCGATGGCGAACTGATACGCGATCTCGAACAGCGCGACGAGCGCACCGCCACCCAATCCAATGATCAGCCAGCCTTTGCGATCGGCCTTGAACAGGTCGCGCCGAAACCCGAGGCCCCAGATCGCGAGTGCGATCGTGCCGATGAGCACGCGCCAGAACCCGATGCTGGTGGCCGGCATGAGCTCGTACAAGCCGGTCGAGAGCGGACCGGTGGTGCCCCAGGTGGCGCCCGCGCCGAGGGCGCAGAGGTACCCAATGACTCGATTGGATCTGCCGGACGTGGCGTCTGTCACGACGCCAAGTTGCCCGTCGTCAGTTCTCCACGCAACACCGTCACGGCCTGGCCGCCGAGTCGGACGCGGTCGCCCGCGAGCCGCAGCCGCAGCTCGCCGCCGCGCGCCGAGGCCTGGAACGCCATGAGCTCACGCTTGCCCAGCTTCGCGCTCCAGTACGGTGCGAGCGCGCAATGCGCGGAGCCGGTGACGGGATCCTCGGGGACGCCGGATTGCGGCGCGAAGAAACGAGAGACGAAGTCGTATTTCCCTGTATCCGCCGGGCTCGTCACGATCACGCCACGCGCCGGCACGCGCGCAATCGCGCCCAGATCGGGAGCGAGCCTGCGGACGGTGGCTTCGTCATCGAGCTCGACGAGGTAGTCGAAACGACTGCGACCGACGAATTGCGGTTGCGCGCCGAGGGCTGCGGCAAGACCCGGAGGGGCCTCAGCCGGCGTTGCCGGAGTTGCGGGAAAGTCCAGCTCGATCCAGGAGTCCCGGGCGTCGGCCGTGAGCAGGCCGCTCTTGGTGTGAAACCGCGCCTGCGCGCCCGGTTCGAGATGACCGTCTTCCCACAGGACGTGCGCGCTGGCGAGCGTCGCGTGCCCGCACAGATCGACTTCTACCGTCGGCGTGAACCAGCGCAGGTCGTACCCGTCACGCTGCGGCACCAGGAACGCGGTCTCCGCGAGATTCATCTCCCGCGCGACGTTCAACATCCACGCCGGCTCGGCGGCCTGTGAGAGGATGCAGACCCCGGCGGGATTGCCGGCGAAGGGGCGATTGGTGAACGAGTCGACTTGGGTGATGCGGAGGCTCATGCCTCCAATCTACTTCCCTCGTTTGCGAATGAATGTGCCCAGGCGGACGAGGGCGAGGCCAATCGAGTCACCGCCGAACACGCCGCTGACAAATCCCGCCACCAGGGCAAGAATGACCGCGTTCTGGATGTCCATCATCAGCCGGGCAACTGAAACGTCGTCCGCCGGTGAAACAGGCTGTTCTCGTGGCCAATGATCAGCGCTGTTTCGGGATCCGCGTTGCGCAGGATCAGCCGGAGATCAGTCGCTTTCATGGGTACCTCGAACGCGATGTCGGTTGTGTACGACTCGCCTGGTACCAATGGACGCCGCAGCGAGTCCGTGGATCCGAGATACTGGTTCCCCTCACTGTCCACCAGCGCGACGAAGCGTCTGTTGGGCGTGAGCGCGGCGGTCCGAGACCGGCGCGAGGAAATCGTCTCCTCGTCAAATCGCACCTTCACCGTCACGACGTGCCGCACGAGCCCGCCGCCCACCGACTCGGCTCTTGCGGCCGCGACGGAATAGGCGAGGTGGCAATCGATCTCGCAGATGTGTTTCTCTGCACCCGGCGCGAGGGCGCGACTGTGACTCGTCAGCGAGCCGATGAGGATCAGCGCCACATAGATCGCCGCGCCGCCGACGAAGACCCGGGACGAGATGCGCGCGACCCGCTCGCGCTTGGTCACTCGTGCGAACACGTAGGTCCCCGCGAGGACGAACGCGGCCAGCACGGCGCCGACGAATAGCAGCACCGTAAGAGGATTCAGGCCGTCAGTGATCATCGTGAAGCTCCTGGCTCCGGTTTCGGACAGGACTCGCGCAGCGCGCTCGCCTGTTGTTGCACGAGCTTGCGGGCGCGGGCACGGCTCCAGTTCCAGCTGCGCCAATCGCTCGTCGGATCATTCCAGCGCTTCAAGAGGGTCTCCACCGCTTCGCACCGATCAGGATTCGGCACCGACGGCAATGCGTTCAACAGAGCGGGAACCGCGTCACCGCCGAGGGTTGCGGCATACTTCGCGTCGAACGGACGCTCCGCGACGGGTCGATGGAGGTTCATCGTCACGACGAACGCGTCGGGATTGAGAATGTGCAGCCCGGCGAGCACGGCGAAGGCCTGCATCAGCGCGCCGAACGCGAACCGCTGGCGCGCGCCCCGCAGCACCGTCCAGGAGAACCAGGCGAAGACGCCGATCAGCAGCACCATGAACGCGGTCGCGTACAACCGGTCGTCGGTAAGGCCGTACGCGGCGACGTACAGCCGCATCCGTTGCAGCGCGGACGCCATGATAACCGCGAGCAACCCGAGGAGCAGTCCGGCCAGCTGGCGAAACACGCGCAGCTGCGCCGCGGTGCCGCCGTGCACCAGGTGCTCGGCGCCGAGCAGAATCGGCAGCACGAGGCCGCTCGCCGCCATCAGCTGAAAGAAGCCCTGCCGCGCATACCCCGCGTACGTGAGCCCGCTCGTCTGCTCGACGAGCGACGTGCCACCGAAGAAATAGCGGAGCTGGACCACCACGAACATCAGGAACAGGAAGTTCAGCAAGCCGAGCACCGTCGCGAGTGGCACGATGCTCGGGACGGGCTTGATCGAGCCGATGTGCAGGCCGACGGGCATGCCGAGCAAGCTCCAGCGGAAATATCCGCCGACCGCCGCCGCACAGAAGCAGGTGAAGAACGTGTGGGCAATCAGCTCTTCCGGATCGAACGCGAACAGGTCAGTCAGCAGGTCGCTGAACACCGGATCGGCGGACGCGAACAACGCCGCGAAAATGACCAGCAGCGGTGCGGCAATGAGCGTCCCGAGCACCGCGCCGCGCGCGTGTCGGAGCCGGCCCTCCTGCGGCAGTTCCGACCACTTGATGTCGTTGAAGAGGAGCATGAGGCTGCCGACGGCACTCGCGGCCCCGGCCGTAACGACGCCGCGGATGTAGTCGAGCGGATACCATTTGGAGATCCATTCGCCCTGCACGCTCGCCGCGGCCAGCGCCAGCGTGAGGAGCAGCGCGAGTATATCGAGCGCCGCGAGCGCTTCCGCGTCGCGCCGCAGGAACGCCGCACCGAGCAACAGCGCCGTGATGGCCAGCCACGGTGTGTCGGGCCCCGCCTTGATGCCGTGTCGGCGGATCAGCCACATCCCGGCACCCACCACCGCGGCGACGTACAGCGTCATGTTCAGGCCCAACGGCATGGCGCGGAGCAACGCATCACCGGCCACGCCGGCGGCCAGACCGACTCCGGCGATCTCGAGCGCCAGCCGCGAGCGTTGCGTCAGGGTGACTGCGTTCATACGGCCTCTCGCGTTGGCAGCCCGCCGAAGCGGCGGTCGCGCGAATGGAATTCATGGATCGCCGCCGCGAGCTGCGCTGCGCCGAAGTCCGGCCACATCCGCTCGGTGAACCACAGCTCGGCGTACGCGCACTCCCACAGCAGAAAATCGGACAGGCGCTGCTCGCCGCCGGTTCGGATCAGCAGGTCGACATCGGGGAGCAGCCAGCCGGACCGGATCGCCGTCCGCGCCGAGTAGTCCACGGCGATGCGGAGATGCAGGCGCGTGCCCTGCGCCGTGCCCTGCTCGGCCGCGTCGATCGCGGTGACCAGTGAGGGCGGCAGGCGATCGCGCCGGCCGATGATGGAGAGCTTCACGCCCTGGGTGGCGAGCTCCGCCGTCTCGGTGCGGAGGTGCCGCGCAAACAGCCGCATCAACATGGAGACCTCCGCGGGAGGCCGGCTCCAGTTGTCGGACGAGAAGGCGTACAGCGTGAGATCGGTGATGCCGCAGCCGGGCGCGACTTTCACGACGCGGCGCACGGCCTCGGCGCCGGCGCGGTGGCCAGCGGCCCGGGGCAGCCCGCGTCGGGTCGCCCAGCGTCCGTTGCCGTCCATCACGATGGCCACATGAAAGGAAGTACTTTGTGTCATAAAGCGATCTCGCAAAAAAAAGTCGCCACGTCAGCGAGCGCGCGTCGCGCGAATCAACGCTTCCATGTGATCGAGATAGCGCTCGAGCGCCCGCCGGCCGAGGGCGGTGAGTCGGTATTCCGTCTTGGGCACGCGTCCTGCGAACGACTTGTCGCACGTGACGTACGCCGCCTCTTCCAGTTTGCGCGCGTGCACGCTGAGATTGCCGTCCGTCGTCTTGAGCAGCGCCTTGAGCTCGTTGAACGTGACGCTCTCGCGCACCGCGAGCGCGCTCACGATCGCGAGCCGCACCCGCTCGTGAATCAGCCGGTCCAGCTCGGCCGGGGCCCCCCCCCGCTGCGCCTTGGTTTTCACCAGACGCTCCGATTCCGCGAGCCGGGCGGTGTTGTTCTTAGCCACCGTACCTCCGTGCGATGATCAGTCCGAAACCGATGTGCAGTCCGCCGAATCCTGCCGCCAGCAGCCACGCCCCCCACGCGGGCGGAGCGAACAACGCGATGGTGCCCAGGACCATGAAACAGAGTCCCATGACCGGCACGATGCGCAGCGAGAAGGCACCGCCCGTCATCACGCCGGCGCCGTAGCACAGCAGCCAGACGGCGGGCAGCAGCGCGAGCTGCTTGGACGTCCAGAGGACGTAGGTGAGCAGCGCGCCGACGAGGAACGGAGGGAGCACTCCCAATCCGAAGCGACGAGATGGTCCGTGCGCGATCGGGTCGCCGGCGCGGCGTGCTTTGAGGGCCATGGCGGTGACGCCGATGCCGACGCCGAGCACTGCTTCGAGCAACCAGGTCCCAAGCCAATGATTCTGAGACGCGCCGGGTCCCGGAGGGACGGGAAGGGATCCCGCATGCTGCGCCATGCCCAGCGCCGTGACGCCGAGCAGCACCATGCCCCAGCCGGGCACGGCAGTGAATGATCCCGCCCGTTCCATGGCGGAGCGGATGTACTGGAGATTGTCGAGCGCGCGGTCGTGGAGCGGTTGCGGGGCCGTCATGGTGGAAACCTACGACGGGAACGCCGTTTCTGTCAAGTACTTTGTAACGTAAAGTGCTACTGGCTATTGGGTGCTCGCGCGATTGGCACCAGGGATGACAGTGGTTTGAGACCACGAGCTCTGGCGGCGGGAGCCTAGGACCCCCGCCGCCACTCGCCAAGCTACTGCACGCAATTCCCGCGGGGATTTGGTTTGGGCTTATCCACGACGACACGATGGTCCAGACTGGCCACCGCCGTCGCGATGTCGTACACGAACTGGCTCACATTCGCGAGCTTCTCATAGTCGATGTACTGCGGCTCATCCGTCACCTGATGATAGTCGCGATGATTGCCCGTCGAGAAGAACGCGATCGGAATGCCGTAGCGCGCGTACATGTAGTGATCGCTGCGGCAGTAGTACTGCTCCGGGTGTCCTGACGCATCGTACTGATAGTCGAACGTGAACGGCTGGCGCCGCGCCTTGTTCACGGTCTCGATGAGATCCCCGAGCTCGGTCGACAGGCGTCGCGTCCCGATGAGCTGCAGGTAGCCCGCGCCACCGCCGGTCTCGTCATCGCCCCGCCCGCGGCCCACCATGTCCATGTTCAGCTGCGCCACGATCGAATCGCGCGACACCGTGGGGTGATCCGTAAAGAAGCGCGCCCCGAACAGCCCCAGCTCCTCGGCCGTGTGCCATACGAAGATCAATGAGCGCTTGGGCTTCACGCGTGCGCCCGCGAACGCTTCGGCAATCTCGAGCACCGAGGTCGTCCCCGAGCCGTCATCATCGGCGCCGTTGAAAATCGAATCGCGCCGCGCCGGATGCAGGCGGCGGAGGCTGTCGACGTTGATGCGGATCTGTTGCATCTGTTCCTGCGTGACCTGATGCGTCGGCGACGCGAGCGACAGGCGGCGCACCGCGTCATTAAATGCGCGGATCGAGTCGTGATCCACCGGCTCCTGATCGAAGCCGACGTGGTCGTTGTGCGCGCCGATCGCGACGTACTGGTTGCGCAACACCGGATCACTTCCCGGCAGGATCGCGACGACGTTGCGCGCGGGCGCCGGCGTGTCGCTGAACGTCACCGAGCCGCGCACCGTCTTGCCGAGCGCTCCGACCGTGACGCTGTCCAGCGGCGCCCCGAACAGCAGCCGCGCCGTCGGTGCCGCGACGTAGACGTAGAGGGGAATACTGACGGTATCCGTCGGCGCAGGCGTGGCGTCGCGCAGCGTCGTCTGCGGTTGCCGGAAGAACGCGATCGCCTGCGGCGGGAACGTCTCGAGCGCGACCACCGCAATGCCCGCGGCGTTCCGGTACCGGGAGAGAATGCCACCCCGATTGATCTGTTGCGCCTGCGGCACATCGGCCCCCGTATGGGCGCCGAGCACGACAAACTTGCCCGCGGCCTGCTCCGCGCCGAGCATCGTGGTGTCGGGCCACACGCCCGCGTACACCGTCTGCGCGCCGTCGAACGCGCGCGTCGCGCGGCCGGGGTCACGCGGCACGAACTCGTCCCACGGCTTCAGGCTCGTGCCGTCGATCGAAATCGTGGACGCCGCTTCGAGCCCCCGCTTCACGAGCGGCACGTTCTGGAAGTAGCTCCCGGAGTCGCCCGCGGGGACGAGCTTCAGCCGCCGCACTTCCGACTCGATGTAGGCGGTGGCTTTCAGGTTGTATTCGGTGCCCGCCGCGCGGCCCATCATCGAGTCGTCCGCGTACAAATACAGGCGGCTCATGAGATCGGCGGTATTGATCGACGTCTGTGTTCGCGCCGGTGCGCGCTTCAGCGGCAGCGCGGTCTGCGCGCCGAGCTGAGCGGGAACTGCGAGCAACGCACCGAGCAGTGCCCAACGACCTGCTGCCGGCATGGACTATCTCCAGAGAATGTGGGGACAAACGGACGCGCTACCAGCACAATAGACGTGCAAAATCGCTATTTCGTTGCGTTTCGTCACGTCGGAGTCTCGTCAGGAAGCGTGGCTTTGCGAGGCCGGCGCCACAAGGAGCGCGCCAGGATCCCGATGCCTGCCGCCTGCCCTTCACGCCGGGGCAGCGCGCGGTAGAGCAGAATGACGAAGACCCACGTCAGCCAGCTCGCGCGCTCGCTCCAGCTCAACGACCGCAGCATGAACCAGGGCTGCGTCACCGCCGCCATCCATGGCGCCCCGTCGCCCTGGATGAGCGCCAGGGGTCGGGCGAATACGCGGTTCGTTTGAAAGCCCTGCGCTCCCGGCCGGGACACGTTCCACACGCACGTCACCTGTCCCCAGCCGTGATTGTCGCTCGCTCCCACGACGACCAGGTTGTGTCCGCCCGCAAGGTCGAGGACCGCCCGCCGCCCACGCGAGGGGAAGGCGAGTCCTTTGGGTGAGCAATTCACGATTTCAAACCCGTCCACGCCCGCGACCACGAACGCGCCGAGCTCGTCGCGATAACTGCGCCAGTACTCGGGCAACGAGGCGATCCCCAACGCCCCCTGCCGCTCGATCGCCGCAAAGATGCGCATCATGCGCGCCGCGCTTTCACCGAAGCTGTCGCGCGTCAGCGGCTCGACCGGGCCGATCGCGACCACATGCTGGCGATAGACGCTCCACTCGACGCCCGGCAGCAGACTGATCGGCGTGGCCGTTGGAGGGGGCAGCGAGCCGTCATAGATCACGTTGTGGTCCGTGACGTAGCTCGCGTCGAATCCCTGCCGTGCATGCCACCGCGCGAGCCGGGCCAGCGTCCAACCCGGGCGTCCGTCGTGCGACGCGCTGGTGTGTGCGTGATAGTCGATGACCGTCCCGTCACCGCTCGTCGTGACGAGACGCGGCACGGGGCGCGGCAGCAGGACCGCGGCGACGGCGAGGAGCACGAAGACACCCGGTCCCAGCACCGCGCCAGCCACGCGCCGCCGGCGCGTGACCGGCGCAGCGCCGCGGCGCAGCGCGCCCCAGGCGCCCAACGCGACGACCCACACGCCAAGCGCCCACTCGGCGCGCGCGAGGCTGAAGAACGTGAGCGCGTCGAGCACATTGGAGAGTGGCGCGAACATGACGTACAGCATCGGGCGGTCGAGATCGGCATCGCCGGGCGCCGAGCCGGTGATCACGTCGACGAGCGGAGACAACGGGTGAATTGCAGTGACGAGCAGGAGGAACATCAGCGCGATCGCGACCGGGTGGCGGCGCAACAAGTTCACTCGCAGATTCCCCGCATGTCGGGTCGGATGGAAACTAGTGGTCGACGGCCCCGAATGCGATGATGGTCGCGCCGAGCCGCCTCACCGAACTGTCCGCGCTGGTGCTCGATCCGCTCCGGGGCCGGTCCGACGCCGAGTGGGAACGGGGGGGGGGGCCCGCGGGGAAGTGGACGCCGGCCCAGATCGTCGAGCACCTGGCGCTCGGACTGACATTGAGCGCGGACACGTTCCAGGCACGCCGCAACCACGCCCCGATGTCGCGGCGCCCGCGGACGCCGGCCGAGAAGATCGCGACGTTCCTGATACTCGGATTGCGGTGGTTTCCACCGGGACGAAAGGCGCCGTCCCGAACCACGCCTGCGGAGCAGACCACGCGGCGAGTTGCGGAAGAGCACTTTTTAGCGGGGATCGCCGGCTGGGTTCATGTCGAACGTGAGCTGCTGCCGACCCGAGGCCACGATCTGTTCGTGAAACACCCGCGCCTCGGTGATCTCACTATCGAAGAGTGGATCCGCTTTCACCTGATTCACGGGCGCCATCACGCGCGGCAGCTTCGCCGCCGGATCGGCGCGTGAGCCGCAAGCGCGAGAAGAAAAAGGTCGTCGTACGTGTCCCGAACCCCAAGGCTCCGGTGAAGGAGCGCCTGAAGACCCCCTCGCACAAGGTCCACCGTTCCAAGAAGGCATATCGGCGGCGCGAGAAGCACCATCAGCGCGCGCTCGAGGAGTGACGCCGTCTTCATAATCTTCACACTCTCATTTGACAATCCCCGCACCATGCCCTAAATGTTTCCGCATATGTAAACCGTCCTTGTCTTCGCAGGGTCTCTCCTTCGAGGGGAGGTCACATGGTCAAGCGGTTTCTGAGGGCCGCTGCACCGATGGCGACGATGCTTTGCGCGGCCATGGTGCCAAATCCTACCGGCACGGCGGCGCGAACGTACGCAGCCGGGTACGCCACCTACGCCACAGCGATTCCCGCCTTCGCCCGCAAGTACGGCCTCCGTTGCTCCGCCTGCCACACCGTATGGCCCGAGCTGAACGCCTTCGGACAACGGTTCAAGGATTACGGTTACCAGCTCGGCAACGATCGCGACTCGCCGATTTGGCAAGCCAACTCCTACTGGCCGATCGCGGTACGCACCACGCCGCAGGTGCACTTCGAAAACACGACCCACCAGCCCATCGATCCGCCTCCGAGCGAGCGGACGATTACGCAGGCCGGGTTCGACCTGTCCGGAATCGATTTCCTGATGCTCGGGACGCTGTACAAGGACATCTCCTTCGGCCTCGTGCCCACATTGGACCCCGACGGTACCGCAGGTGTCGAAGCTGCATTCGTCCGCTTCGACAATCTTGGCCACTCGCCCTGGGCCAACTTGAAGATCGGCAAGTTCGAGCTGGACAACCTGCTGGGCGAGAAGCGCATCACGTTTTTGTCGAACAATGGCGGATTCTATTACGCCTATCACTTCCAGCCCGCCGGCAGCGTCGACAACTACACGTTCGGGCTTGGAGACAACCAAATCGGCGCCGAGCTCTCCGGTCACTCGATCAACAGCTACACGCGCTACAGCGTGTCCCTGTTGAGCACCGGCGACGGTGAGGCCGGGTTATCGGGTGCAAACAGCCTGGACGCCATGGTCACGCTGAGCCACGCATTTGCCACGGGCAGTGGATTGGGCCCGCAACGGATCGGGGTGTTCGGCTATCTCGGACACCGTCCGACGGCCTTCGACAGCGCCGGCGGCGAGCCGATTCCCGGGACTGGCTCGGCCAACAAGCAGTTCATCCGGGTCGGCGCGACAGCGCAGATCTGGCTGGGAAACCTCGAGCTCCTGCCCATGGTCTCCCATGCGTCGGACGATGCCGCGTTGGGGGGAAGTACTCAGGAACCCGCCTGGAACACGGCAATGCTCGAAGCCCATTACATCGCGTCGCCCCGGCTCCTCGTGCAAGGGCGCTACGAGATGCTGCGGATGTCCAAGCAGGCCGATCCTGCCACTCCCAAGACATTTGGCGACGCCGATGCGATCGCGGTGGGGGTTCGTGCTTATCCGTTCATGTTCAGCCGCGCCGGGATGGCGATTCACGGCGAGTTCGCGATGACCAAGACGACCGGAATGGCCCCGTTGAGTGGCAACGGTTCCGGACTCGACGCCTATGACCCTGCGACCAAGATCTGGAGCCGGAGCCTGATGTTGGGTTTCGACTTCGCATTCTGAGAGGAGCCCACAATGAAACCGCAAACGCGATGGATGTGGCTCGTGTCGGCGTGTGGCGCTGTGCTCCTGCTCCTTGGCGCGCCGCCGGCCCATGGTCAGGAGGCGCGCGTAGGGAAGCTGGCCGGGCGCGCCGCAAAGGGGAAACCGTTGTACACCCGCTATTGCGCCGGCTGCCACGGCGACGATGGCGACGCCCAGGGCGAGAACGCGCAATGGATGGATCCCAGACCGCGGGATTTTACGACGGCGACGTTCAAGTGCCGCTCGACCCCGTCCGGCTCACTGCCGACGGACCAGGACCTCTTCAACTCGGTGGAACGTGGATTCGTGACCACGAACATGCCACCGTGGATCGCCCTCACGCCGCAGAACCGGGTCGACATGGTGGCCTACATCAAGGGGTTCTCGGCGCGCTGGCGGACGGCACAGCCGGGAACGCCCCTCACGATTCCGCTGGAGCCCGCGCCGACGATTCAGAGCATCCTGCACGGGCGCGAGCTGTATCAGCGGATGGAGTGCTGGAAGTGTCACGGTCCCGCCGGGTACGGCGATGGGCCGTCCGCGCACGAGCTGACCGACAGCAAAGACGAGCCGATTCGGCCCTACAACTTCTCGACGGGCTCGCGGTTCATGTGCGGCACGACCAACCAGGATCTGTATCGCATCTTCATGACCGGGCTCGACGGCTCGCCGATGCCGTCGTTTGCCGATCAGCTAAAGCCTGCGGAGGCGTGGGATCTCGTGCACTTCCTGCGCACCATGCAGCCGCTGAAGACCCGGGAAGCGGCGATTTGGCGAGAGTGGGTCTCAACGCATGGGCGCGAGCTCAAGCCCATCGGTCCTGAAGGAGGAGGTCAATGATTGCGCGCTTCACTGCGCTTGTCGCGCTCGTGGCGGTGAGCGGCGGAGTCGCCGGGCCGCCGCACCGCGCGGCGATAGCGGGCACGATCAGCGGCAAGGTGACGTACACGGGCACGCTGCCCAAAATACGCACGATTGATATGGCCAAAGAGCCGTCCTGCGTCACGCAGCACTCCACGCCGGTGACGTCGGAGGACGCCGTCACCGGGCCGGGGAACAGCGTCCGCTATGTGGTCGTCTACATCTCGGCGGGCGATCAGGGCGCCGCGGCATCGACGGACACGGTGCGGTACGATCAGAAGGGCTGCCTGTACATCCCGCACGTCGCGGTGATGCAGGTGCATCAACCGCTCGCGGTCTTCAACAACGACCCCACGTCACACAACATTCACCCGCTCGCGCGGGTCAATCCTGAGTGGAACAAGTCGCAGCCCAAGGGGGCGCCGCCGATCCGGACGACGTGGGACCAGCCCGAGTTCATTCCGGTCAAGTGCAACGTGCATCCGTGGATGCACGGCTACTTCGTCGTGCTGGCGACGCCGAATTTCTCCGTCACCGATTCGAGCGGCAGCTTCAGCCTGACGGGGCTGGCGCCCGGCACATACACGGTCACGGCGTGGCACGAGCGCTTCGGCACCCGAAGCCAGGAAGTGACCATCGCAGGTAGCGAAACGAAAACGGCCAACTTCGTTTTGACCGCCCGCCCCTACTAGCCGATGGGAAGACTCTTCGCCGTCGTCGTCACGCTCATCGCGCTGGCGTCGACGGCGTTCGTTGTCCTCCACACTTGGTGGCTCCCTCCGGACATTTCCACCCACGGAAGCCGCATCGACCGTCAGCTCAACGAGACGATGATCGTGGTCGGTGTCCTATTCGTGGCCGCACAGCTTGGGCTGGCGTACTTCGTTTGGCGCTTCAGCGCGCGCGGAGCGGGAGGCCCGATCAAGACGTTCCCGGGCGGCCCCAAACCAATGGTGGTGCTGGCGACCGTACTCGTGGGCGCAGAGATCCTGGTCCTGACCTTCGTGGGTTCGAAAGTCTGGGCGGAAGTGTATCAGTCCCCCCCGGCGCCCGGAGCGCTCCAGATCGAGGTCCAGGCGGAGCAGTTCGCCTTCTATTTCCGGTACGCCGGCGCCGACAAGAAATTCGGTGCGATGCACCCCGAGCTGATGAATGACGCGACGGAGAACTTCTTCGGCCTGGATCCAGCCAACGACACCACGGCGCGAGACGACATCGTCGTGGGCAGCCTCGTGATTCCCGCGAATCAGCCGGTCGTGTTGCAGCTGCATGCGAAAGACGTCAGCCATTCCTTCTACGTCCCCGAACTGCGCATTCAGCAGGACTTCGTGCCCGGGATGGTCATTCCCCTGCATTTCACGGCGACCACTCCGGGGAAATACGAGCTCGTGTGCACGCAGCTGTGCGGATTGGGCCACTACAACATGCGCGCATTTGTCGAAGTGAAGTCGCCGGCTGAGTTCGATGAGTGGCTGAAGCGGCAGGAGCCGGCGCTATGACGCACAGCGCCGCGACCGTCCAGTCCCCGCCCCAGAGCTTTCTGCGGCGCCACGTCTTCAGCGTCGACCACAAAGTCATCGGCCGGCAGTACCTCGACCTGGCGCTCGTCGCCGTCGTCACGGGGATGGTGTTGTCCTGGATCATGCGCTTCCACCTGGGGTGGCCGGACACTCCCGTCCCCGGGCTCGGGAAGATCGCGCCGACGGGCGCCGCCGGGGGCGTGATCACGCCCGAGTACTATCTCGCCCTGATGACGATGCACGGCACGATCATGGTGTTCTTTGTGCTGACCACCGCGCCGTTCGCGGGCTTCGGCAACTTTTTCCTGCCCATTCACATCGGCGCTGAGGACATGGCGTTCCCGCGCATCAACATGACGTCGTTCTGGGTCACGTTGGTGGCGTTTCTCGTGCTCATGGCGGCGTTTTTCGTCGGCGATGGCCCGCCGTTGTCGGGGTGGACGGCGTATGCGCCGCTCAGCGCGGTGGGAAAGGACGCGGGCCCGGGACAGGGCGCCGGCCAGACACTCTGGGCCGTGTCGATCGCGATCTTCTGCGTGGCGCAGTTGCTGGGTTCGCTCAACTTCATCGCCACGACACTCGACCTCAGGACCCGAGGTATGTCGCTGGCGCGCCTTCCCTTCGCGACGTGGGCGTGGTTCATCACTTCCGTCATCGCGCTCATCGCGTTCGCCGTCCTGCTGCCGGCCTGCATCCTCCTGATCCTCGACCGTGTCGCGGGCACGAGCTTCTTTATCCCGGCGGGGCTCGTCATCAGCGATCGCCTCCAGGAGCACGCGGGGGGATCGCCGCTGCTCTGGCAACATCTCTTCTGGTTTTTCGGGCATCCCGAGGTGTACATCGCGATCCTGCCGGGATTCGGCATCGTCTCGCAGATCCTCCCGGTGTTCGCGCGCAAGCCGCTGCTCGGCCCGCGCGTGTTCGTTGCCTGTCTGATCGCGATCGCGTTCCTCAGCTACACCGTGTGGGGCCATCACATGTTCCTGAGCGGCATGAACCCGCTCTCGGCGACGCTGTTCTCGGTGCCGACGCTGGTCATCACCATTCCGGCCGCGATCATCACGCTCCTGTGGATCGGGACGATCTACGGCTCGCGCCTGCGCTTGACGGCGGCATCGCTGTTTGCGCTGGGCTTCGTCTCGGTGTTCGTGAGTGGGGGACTCAGCGGCTTCTTTCTTGCGCAACCCGCCACGGACATCTACCTGCACGGCACCTACTTCGTCGTGGCGCATTTCCATTTCGTGATGGGCGTGGCGGCGATGTTCGGCATCTTCGCGGCCACCTACTTCTGGTTCCCCAAGATGTTCGGCCGCATGATGAACGAGACGCTCGGCAAGTGGCACTTCTGGCTGACGTTCATCGGCGTCTACTGTGTGTTCATGCCGATGCACTATCTGGGACTCGCCGGGAACGTGCGCCGCTATTCGGCATTCACCGACGACTATCTCCAGCCGCTGATTCCGCTCCACCGCTTCATCACGATCGCGGCGCTGTTTACGGGCGCCGTTCAGCTGATCTTCTTCTTCAATCTGGTTCGGAGCCGGCTCAGGGGACCGGCCGCGCCGGCGAATCCCTGGGAAGCGACGACCCTCGAGTGGTCCACTTCCTCGCCTCCGCCGCACGATAACTTCGGCGGCCACCCGCCCGTCGTCACGCATGGCCCGGACGAATTCGGCGCCGCGGGGGTGCGGGACTATGTGATGCAGGCGGAGCCGCAATGAGCACAGCGATCCTGCCGCCTGCCCGGGGCGTACCTGCCAAATCGGTCGCGACACCGGACGGCCGGCCGGAGCGGCGCGTCGCCGAGACCGGCGTGTGGATCACCATCGGGACGATTTCGATGTCGTTCGCGGCGCTGACGAGCGCGCTGGTGGTGCGGCAAAGCAGCGCACCCGACTGGCAGCACCTGCAGTTGCCGGCGCTGCTCTATGTCAATACGCTCGTGCTGCTGGGTAGCAGCATGACGCTCGAGTCGTTCCGGCGGCGCGGCGGCTCCTTCGGCCTGCACGCCACGCTGCTCCTCGGACTGCTGTTTCTCGCCGGCCAGGTGCTGGCGTGGCGCCAGCTCGCGGCGCACAACCTGGGCCTGGCGACGGGACCGAGCAGCGCATTCTTCTACGTGTTCACTGTGTTGCACGCGATGCACGTGCTGGGTGGTCTCGGCGGGCTCGGGCTCGTCGAGCGCCGGCTCGCCGCCGGCGGGCTGTCGGCGACGACGTCGAAGGCAGCGGCGCTGTACTGGCACTTCATGGCGGTGCTGTGGCTGTATCTCCTCGCGCTATTGACGCTCCGTGGCTGAATCGACACTAGTGGTGCGCGAGCCGTCGCCCTTCGGCGTTACGTCGCGCAAGCTCGGCATCTGGATGTTCATCGTCGCGGATGCGGTGACATTCGCCGCCGTGCTGTTCGCCTACGGCTACATGCGCATCGCCAATCCGGACTGGACGCGTCCGTTCACGTTCTGGCCCACGATCGTCAATGGCATCGGGATGACGATTGTGCTGCTGAGCAGCAGTTTGACGATGATCGGCGCCGTTCTGGCCGCGCAGGCCGGACGGAAGGCGGCCACGCTGCGCTGGCTGGGCGCGACGATGCTGCTCGGTGCCCTGTTCGCGGCGCTGCACCTGCGGGAGTGGATCGCCATGATCGGCGAGGGGTGGCGGCCGTTCCGGAACCCGCTGGGAGGTACACCGCTCGTCGGGGCGACGTTTTTTACGACCACGGGCCTCCATCTGGTCCACGTCGTCGTCGGCGTGGTCGTGATCGGCTTCATCGCGCTTGGGCTTAGGCGCGGCCGGTTCGATCCCGGACATCTCGAGGCGACGGGTCTGTACTGGCATTTCGTCGATCTCGTGTGGATGTTCGTCTTCCCGCTGATCTATCTCATGAACGTGCGCTGAGGCGCGGATGAGACGCTATGTCATCGTGTGGCTGGGCCTGCTCGCCATCGTCGGTCTCGAGGTGATTCTGACGCTGGCGCACTTACCGCCCGGGGTCTTGCTGGCGGGGCTGCTGGCGCTGGCGCTCATCGAAGCGGCACTCGGACTGCTGTTCTTCATGCACCTCAGATACGAGCGGCGCAGCTTCGCGTTGAGTCTGATTCTCGCCGTCGTGATCACCGTGGTGCTGATGGATCACATCTGGTTGGATGCGTTTCGCCTGCTGCATCAGCGGCTGACCAAACCCTAGGCTCTTCTCCGTGCACGCGATGATGAACGCCATGGTCATCCTCATGGTGACTGCCTTTATCATCTCCACCGCGGTGGCCATCGTCGCGTATCGCAAACGGAAACCACCTTCGCCTCCGCGTTAGATTGCGACGCAGCGGGCGCCACGAATCGCCTAGAACCGGTAGCCGAGCGCCAGGTTCAGGTGGTTGACCGCGAAGTCGCCGGCCTGATACCGCGTCTCGAGACGACGAAACTCGAATCCCAGCACGAGCGGCCCCGGTGGCCGCCACTCCACGTGGCCCTCGCAGACGAAGTTGCGGAACCGGCCGGTGGCGAGCACGTCAGCGTCGTCGGGATCGTCGAGGCCGCAGCCGCCGCCGAACATCCATCCCGCGCGCGGGCGCACGTTGAGCTGTCCCCAGCCACCCTTGCTCTGCACGGGAGCTCCGGCAACGCCCACGTTCTGCCCGATGCCGCCGCCCCCAAGTCCCGCGACCGCCTGACCCACGAACGCCTCGCCGAGGACTTCGACCGGTCCGAACCGCAGCCGTGTGTCGAAGGAAAACGCGCTGGACGTGAGCAGCGTGTCACCCGTCAGCGAATCCAGCCCGCGCACCCAGCCGATGTGCCCGCCGATCGCCACCTCGCTCGGGTCGTCGGTCGGTCCCCAGCCGAGTCGCACGCGTCCCTCGATATACGGACGGCTGGTACGCTCACCCGAGTCGGGCTGCGTGTTGACCGGGCCCTGTACGCCGCCCGCGATCGGCGCCAGCAGCGCGCCCTGCAATGCGAGTCGCAGCGTATAGCCGTACTCAGCCGTGACGCGGATCTGTGGAATCCAGAGCCAGAGATTGCCGGCGGTCGTGAAGCCAGGCACGCCGACGCTGGCGAGCGACAGCGGATTGCGCTCGGCGACGAGCGGCGCTTCCTGACCCGCGAGCACCTGCAGATGAGTCCATTGCATGGTGCCGATGGCACGCCGGAGCCGCAGGACGGGAAACGTGCGATTGCCCGGGGCCGTCAGTTGGCCCCCATAGAAATCGACGTCGACTTCGCCGCTGAAGCTGCCGCCCAGCACTTCGGGGTCGGTGACGAACACGCCCAGGCGGGTTTGGCGTACGGTGGCGCTCGCGCCCGTGACGCCGATGGTATCGACCTCGGCGAACGTGGGGACGTCACTGTTGTTGGTGCGCCCGCTATTATAGAAGCCGTTCATCAGCACGGTCCCGGTGAATTCGACCGTGCGCTTCGCCTGAGCGGCCGGGGGCGCTACCGGAGGGGGGGGCGGGGGCGGGGGCGGGGGCGGTGATGCAGGTTGCTGTGCGCCAAGGCTGATGACAAGCAGGACCGGCATCACGGCTCGCTCCTGGCGAGTTAGGTAGCACTACAGTAAGCTCCACGCCCCGAGACGCAACAGTTTTTCAGGAGATGCCATGCGTGTGCTCGCGGGAATGGTGGCCCTGCTTGCGCTTGGCGGGGGCGCCGCCCTTGCCAATCGGATCGCGGGCCGCATCGTCATCCTGGAGAAGGAGAACAAGCCGTCGCAGGACCTCGGCGACGCCGTAGTCTATTTGGAAGGCACGGCCACGCCGGCCACTGCCGCGGCGCCGGTCACGGTGGAGATCGCGATTACGGACAAGGTGTATGCGCCTCACGTCGTCGTGGTGCCGGTCGGATCGACGGTGCGATTCCCCAATCACGACCCATTCAATCACAACGTGTTTTCGCTGAGCGAGCCAAACACCTTTGATCTCGGTTTATACGGCCGTGGTGAGGTCAAGAGCCAGACGTTCGCGAAACCGGGACTGGTGCGGGTCTACTGCAACGTGCACCCGCGCATGGTCGCGTACGTGCTCGTCATGGCCAACCGGCTCTACGCGCAGCCCGGACAGGACGGCAGCTTCGTGATCGAGAACGTGCCGCCCGGTCGCCATCGCTTGCACGTGTGGCATGAGCGCATTCCGACCGATGTCATCAAAGACGTGACCGCGGGCGCGGACGGTGATCTCCAGATCGCGCTCAATGCGCGCGGCTACCAGTGGCAGCCGCATCGCAACAAATACGGACGAAACTACCCCACCAATGCCGGACGCGAGCGCTACTAAGCCGGCGTTCGGCCTCACGGCCAAGATCTTCCTGGCCTCGGCGCTGCTCGTCGTGGCGGTCCTGGGGCTCACGTTCGGCGTCACGACGGTCCAGGCGAACCGGACGGCGGACGCGTCGATCAATCGGGCACTGCAATCCACTCGGCGGGCGGTGGACGACTACCTCGCGGCGCGCACCCGGACGCTGGGCCGCGCGAGTACCGTGGCGACCGACGTCCCACAGTACCGCCAGCGGCTCCTCAATCAGGGCCAGCGGGCCGAGGCACTGGATCAGGCGGACGACATCCGCGGCCTGATCGGCGCCGCGTGGGTGCTGGTCACGAACAGCGACGGCATCCTGATCGCCCGTACCGACTATCGCGAGCAGTATGCCCGCGATCTCTCGCTCGCGCCGCTCGTTGCGAATGCGCTGAGCGGGGATCAGACGAGCGGCGCGTGGCTGGACGACGTGCGGGGCGCGATGTTCATCGCGGTCGGGACGCCGCTGCGCGATCGCCCCACGGCGGCGCCGCTCGGCGCGCTCGTTGCTACCTACCAGATCGACGACTCGCTGGCCGGAGCGATCAGACAGGCCACCAACTCCGACGTCGTGTTCTTCATGTTGGACACGCTCAGCAAGCCCGTGGTCGTCGGCAGCACGGTTCCGGCCCAGGATATCGGGCCGGCATTGCAAAGCGCCGTCAACCCGGAGGCGCTCGCCGCCGATACCGGCGGTGGGACGCCGCTCGCCGCCACGATGAACGGGGAACATCTGATCGGCCTCGCCGGCGCGATCCGCTCGCCGAGCGGGGACGTGCGGGGCGGGTTCGTCGCCCTGCGCTCGCGCGAAGCGGAGCTCGCGCTGTTCAACACGCTGCGGCGCACGATGCTGTGGGCCGTGGCGCTCGGCGTGGTGCTCGCGCTGGTCTGGGCGTTCATGCAGGCGCGCCAGATCGCGGGACCGGTACGCCGGCTCGTGTTGGCGACGCGCCAGGTCCAGGATGGCGATTTCAGCGTGGACATCGCCGTGAAGTCGCGCGACGAGATCGGCATTCTCTCCAAGGCATTCAAGAGTCTGGTCGACGACCTCAAGGCCAAGGCCGCGCTGGTCGATTACATGATGCAGACCTCGAGCGGCGCGCCAACGCAGCGACTGGATTCGGCGACCACCGCCGTCCGCGCTGCCGGAGGGGGAGCCGAGCCGCTCCGTCCGGGAGCCATTTTCGCCGGCCGCTACGAAGTGAAGGAGATCATCGGCGCGGGCGGCATGGGCGTCGTCTATCGCGCGTTCGACCGCGAGCTGCAGGAGCCAGTCGCCATCAAGACGCTCAGGCCGGAGGCGCTGGCCACCGGGGCGGCGCTCGAGCGCTTCAAGCAGGAGATCCGGCTCGCGCGGCGGATCGCGCACCGCAACGTGGTCCGCACCTACGACCTCGGCGAACAAAACGGGATGTACTACCTGACGATGGAGTACGTCGAGGGGACGTCATTGAAGCAGCTGATCGTGTCGCGGGGCAAGTTGCCGGTGGAGGTGACCTTGACCGTCGGCAAGCAGTTATGCCGGGCCCTCGAGGTCGCCCATGCCGAAGGCGTGATTCATCGCGATATCAAGCCGCAGAACATCGTCGTCGAGCCGAACGGCTTTCTGAAAGTGATGGATTTCGGAATCGCGCGACTCGCCAATCCGCCGCAAGGGAAGGGGCTCACCGAAGCGGGGACCTCGATCGGGACGCCGGACTACATGTCGCCCGAGCAGCTGTCAGGGATGGAGCTCGATACGCGCAGCGATCTCTATGCTGCCGGCGTGGTGCTGTTCGAGTGTCTGACGGGGCGCCTGCCGTTCGAGGCGGAAACGACGTGGGCGCTCGTCGCGAAGCATCTCGAGGACGAGCCGCCCGATCCGCGCCTGCTCAACACGGAGGTGCCGGGCGCGCTCGCGGTGGTCATCCTCAAAGCGATGGCGAAGGATCCCGACAATCGATTCGAGTCGGCGTCGCTGATGCACGACGCGCTCGCGCGCATCGGCTAGCTACACGCCCGCGAACCAGGGGTAGCCCTGGTCTTCCCAGTACCCACCCGGCCGCTCGGCCGTGAACGTCACCGACACGAGATACTTCGTCATCTTGTACCCGAGCTTGGTGGGCGAGTACAACCGCAGCGGGGCGCCGTGCGTGGGCGGCAGAGGACTGTCGTTCATGCCGTAGGCGAGAATGGTCTGCGGATGCATGGCGCTCGCCAGGTCCCAGCCGTTCGCATAGCCCGAATCGAACGAGTCGAATCGCACGTAGCGCGCCTGCGGCAAGAGCTCGCACCGCTCCGCAATCGCCGACACCGGCACGCCGTGCCAGGTCGCGATCGCGCTCCAGCCTTCGACGCAATGATGTTTCACCGTGTAGGTGGTCCGCGGCATCGTCTGGAGATCGGCGAGCGAGAGCGCCAGCGGCCGGCGCACGAGGCCGCCGACCTGCAGCCGCCAGGCCGCGGGATGCTGGAGCAGCGGCATCTCGCGCGAAATGAAATAGCTCGGCAGGCGCGCCGTGCGCTCGGTGATCGGGTACTCGCGCGCCAGGCGCCGCGACGAGAACAGAATCTTCTCACCGACCCAGTCGTTGAGCCGGCTGACATCGAGCAGCCAGGGCCGCACCGCGTTGCCGCCATCCCAGCCACAGGCGGCGACGAGTGAGGCTGGGCCCGCCCCCGCCAGCAGCTGCAGGAACGCGCGGCGATCAGTCATGACTCGGAAATCTCCCGCGATACCACCCAGAGATCATCCCACGCAGCGATGCCGGATCGACCACGAACACCAGCGCGACGTGCACGATCAGAAAACCCGTGAAGATCCACACGGTCCAAAAGTGCCAGTAGCGGGCCGCCTGAAATCCGCCGAACAGACTGGTGAGCCACGAGAGCTGCGTGGGTTTGTAGATCGCGAAGCCGCTCAACACCGCCAGCGCGCCGACAACGATGATGAACGTATACGCGAGCTTTTGAAGCGGATTGTGCTTGCCTTGCGGCGGGTGCTCTTTGCGGAGCCGCAGGTAGTACTTCTGGATCTCGATCGCCCCGCGCCAATCGCGCGGCCGGAACAGCACGGCGCGCCATTCGCCGCTCGCGACCAGGTAGCCCAGGTACAGCACGCCGGCGATGATCAGCGGCCACATCAGCGCAAAATGCCAGTTGAGACCGCCCGCGAGCCAGCCGCCCAGGCGGCTCCACTCCGGAAACGCCTGATCCTCAAACGGATTGACGTAGTACGGCCCGCCGCGGTCGCCGAACTTGGCGTACGCGCCGTAGATCTGCAGCCCGCTCGCGATCATACCGATCACCAGCAGGAACGTGAGCCAATGCGTCAGCCGGACGATCCAATGATGGCGCTTGGCGGGACGGACTGCGGGAGCCGTTACAGCGGGCGGAGCCCCATGCATGGGCTAAGTATATTGTCCGGCATGCGCGCAGCAACGCTCATCGCAATCGCACTGCTGGCGTCGTGCCGGTCGCAGAATGCATCGATCGCGACCCGCGACGTCGATTCCGTCAGCTTCGCCGACGTGGGGTCGGCCGATTCGGCCGACAGCGCCCTGCTCGCGCCGCGCCTCGTCACCGGTCCCACCGTCATCGTGTTCTGGCTCGCGAGCGCCGACACGTTGTCGGCGGATGATCAGGCCGAAGCGCTCGATGAGCTGAATTTCGCCACCGAACAAATTGCACCGATCCTCGCGCGCCACAACATCACGCTGGTGCCGACCAACTCCGACTCGGTGTACGTCTCCCTCCCCAATCGCCAGCGCCGCCTGATTGTGTTGGCCGGCGTGGACTACCCGTTTGGGTATGTGCTGATCGAGCCCGGCACCGCCGAGCGCATACTCGCCGGTGTGTACGCGGACGACGAGTTGCTCGACGAGGTCGAAGCCTACTTCGATCTCCCTCCACCGACGGACTCGACCGCGGGACCACGGATTTCGACCTGATGTTGCTCCTCGTCCTCAGCGCGCTCGCCGTTCAAGAGATTGGCTGGGAGCCGGCGGTGCCGCTCCAGGGCTCGTTGATCGTCATCTCGGCGCCCGGCGCGCTGACCGGTGAGGTCAGCGGGGAGCCGCTGCATTTCAGAGACGGGCGTGCGCTCGCCGCCGTGCCGCTCAGCGCGTCCGACAGCGCCGCCGTCCACGTCCTCTATTTGCGGTGGGATGGCACGATTCACGGAAAGACCGTGCGCGTTCCATTGGCCGCCCGCCCCGCGTCGCGCGAGCGGATCCGCGTGCCGCGGCGATTCACGGTGCCGCCCGATAGCGCGCTCCAGGCCCGGATCGACCGCGAGCGCGTGCTTTCCCGCGACGCGTCGCGCCGCGCGCATCAGGTGCCGCGTCTGTGGTGGACGCCGTTCATGAAACCGCGGGATGCGCGCGTCACGAGCCCGTTCGGCGGGGGCCGCGTGGTGAACGGCGTCCGGCGGAGTACGCACTACGGTCTCGATCTCGACGGCCGCAAAGGTGAACCCATCAAGGCCGCCAATCGCGGCGTGGTCGCGCTCGTCGGAGACTTCTTCTACGGGGGAACCTCCGTCTACCTGCATCATGGCGACGGAGTCATGACCGTCTATCATCACATGAGCCGGGCGCTCGTCGCGGTTGGAGACACGGTCCAACGCGGACAGGTCATCGGCCGTGTCGGGGCGACGGGCCGCGTGACCGGTCCGCACCTGCATTGGGGCGCGCAATACGGCCTGGTGTCGTTCGATCCCACGGATCTGTTGACCCTGCCTTGAGTACGCGCCCCACCTCCCCCAAACCCCTGCTGTTGCGCGGTGGGCGGGTGCTGACGATGGACGCCTCCCGTCGAGTGCTGGATGCGGATGTGCTCGTCGAGAACGGTCGAATCAAGCGAGTCGGACGGTCGGACGGCCGGACGGCCGGACGGTCAAAGCCAACGGTGATCGACTGCTCGGGTCTCGTCATTCTTCCCGGTCTCGTTCAAGCACACATCCATCTCTGCCAGACGCTGTTTCGCGGACTCGCGGACGATCTCTCGCTGGAAAACTGGCTCGCCCAGCGCATCTGGCCGCTCGAAGCCGCCCACACGGAAGCGTCGATCCACGCGTCCGCCATGCTGGGTGCGGCGGAGCTATTGCTCGGTGGCACGACGGCGATTCTCGACATGGAGACGGTGCGGCACACGGGGGCGGCGTTCGAGGCGCTCGAGACCATCGGACTGCGCGCGACGGCGGGCAAATGCCTGATGGATGCTGCGTCGAATCCGTCGTCGCTGCGCGAACCCACCGACCAGGCGCTTGCCGAGAGCGCGGATCTATGCGCGCGCTGGCATGGCGCGGCCGGCGGCCGCCTGCGGTATTGCTTTGCCCCGCGCTTTGCGCCCAGCTGCACCGGGCCGCTGCTGCGCGCGGTGAGTGATCTCGCCGAGAAGGCCGGTGCGGTCATCCACACCCATGCGGCAGAGACGCCGCTCGAGCTGGACATCGTGAAGCGGGAGACCGGGCACGATGAGATTGCCTATCTCGACTCCGTCGGCATCTCCGGTCCGCGCACCGCGCTCGCGCACTGTGTCTGGGTCGACACGGACGGCATCGCGCGGCTCGCCCGCCAGGAGACGAACGTCGTGCATTGTCCCAGCTCCAACCTCAAGCTCGGCAGCGGTCTCGCGCCCATTCCGGAGATGCTCGCCGCCGGGTGCCGCGTGGCGATCGGCGCCGACGGTGCTGCGTGCAATAACCGCCTCGACGGCTTCGCGGAAATGCGGCTCGCGGCGCTGGTCCACAAGCCCAGACTGGGCCCGGAGGTGATGCCGGCGGCGCGAGTCCTGGAGCTGGCGACGTTGGGCGGCGCGCGCGCTCTCGGGCTGCAGAATGAGATCGGCTCGATCGAAGCCGGCAAATGCGCCGATCTGATCGCGCTCGATCTCGAGGGGCCGCATGCGCAGCCTGAGGCGGCCGATCTCGTGTCTCGAATCGTCTACAGCGCCTGCGCGGGGGACGTTCGCCACGTCATCGTCGATGGCCGAGTCGTGGTACGCGACGGGGAGCTGAAGACGGCAGATCTCGCTGAGGTGCGTGCGACGGCCAACACAGAAGCGCGGCGGCTCCGGCGCGCGGCTGGTTGTTAGGTCCTAGGTGCTGCCGTTTCCGCCGACCCGGAATCGCCGCGTGGTCTGCGCCAGGCGCACCGCGGCGTCGGAGAGCTGTTGTGACGTGCTCGTGAGCTCGCGCAACGAGGCGATCTGCTGCGCGGTGGCGGCGGAGGTCTGGCGGGCGCCGTGCGCCGCGCCCTCCGCGATCGCCGCCACTTCCTCCATTCTGCGCAGGACCTCCCGCATCCGCTTGGTCTGATTCTCGGTTGCGGCGGCGAACGTCGTAGCGAACTGGACGGTGGAATTCAGATCGTCAAAGATCGCGTCGAGCGCGCCTTGCACCGTCGTCGCGACGCTGCCAACGCCCTTAGCGGCCTCACGGCCTTGCTGCATCGCGCCGACGACCCGCGTGATCTGCTCCTGCGTCGCGCGGACCCGGGTGCGCACTTCGTCGGCGGAGCGCCCGCTCTGCTCGGCGAGCTTGCGCACTTCTCCGGCGACGACGCGGAACCCGAGGCCGTGCTGGCCGGCGCGCGCGGCCTCGATGGCCGCGTTCAGCGCCAGCAGGTCCGTCTGGCTCGCGATCCGGGTAATGCCGTCCACCAGCTTGCCGATTTCCCGCGACTCGCGGTCGAGCTCGCCGGCGACCTCCGAGGCGTGATCCATGTGGAGCATGAGGTTCATCAGCAGCGAGCTGGCGCGCGCCACTTCCTCGCCGCGCTTGTGCGCCTGGAGCGCGATCTCGGTGATCTGCCGCTCCGCTTCCTGGGCCCGGGAGTGCAGGCTGGTGGCGAGACCCGACGCCGCCTCTGAATCCTGGCGTCCATACCCGATGAGCTGGCGCTGGCGCTCCGTGCCCTCCGAGAGCTGCACCGTCGTCGTCGAAATCGTCTGCGAGGACGACTGCATGGCGCGCGCGGCGGTGGCGAGCGCGCTCGCCATCGTGGCAAGGGCGTGACCCTGCTTGCCGATCTCGCGGATCAATTCCGCGATCGCGGCGGTGGTGCGGTTCACGCTCACCGCGAGGTAGCCCAGCTCGTCCGTCGAGACCTCGGTCGCGCCACTCTCCAGCTGCCGGGTCAGGTCGCCGCGCTCGATCTCACCCAGGACCGCGCGGGCGGCGCGCAGGCGATCGACGATTTGCACGAGCATGGGAACGAGCGCGACGCACACGAATACCAGCACCAGGCCTTCCTGGAGGTAGATCGTCCACGGCCATCCGTGTCCGGCCACCCGCGCGAGCGCGGTCGCCAGCGTGAAGGCGGCAAGATTGATGAGGAGTGCGCCCGAGGAATCGCGTCGCTCGAGGTACAACGCTGCCTGCAGCGGCGCGATCAGGTAGGCGCCGTACAACACGTGGCCGCTTGGACCCATGGCGAACTGCACGGCCGAGATCATGAGACAGCCGACGACGAGGTTGAGGTAGGCGTACCACGGCTGGAAAGTCGCGCGCTGCACCAGCCGGCGCACGCCGAAATTCGCGGCAACGAAGGCGGCGGCGAACCCGAGCAGGAACCACGGGGAAATGGGCGTGAGGCCCGCGAGCTTGACGCCGGCCACGAGCACGATGCCGAACCCCACGAAGCCCCAGCGGGCCCGCGTGTTGGTCAGGACGTATTGCCGTTGCTTGGCGAGTCGCTCTTCGAGGAGCTGGAGCTCGAGCGTCTTCACATCCGAAAGAGGTAACTCGCTTTCAGGAAAAAGCCATCCTTGGTCCGCGCGAGGTCCCGGAAGCTGAATGGTTCCGGCTCACTCAGCGACGCCCCGTACCCGAAGAAGAACACCGTGCCGGGTGTCGGCCTGTAGGAAAACAGAAAGTCGTTGCGGAATTCGGTCTGCGTCTCGCGTCCCGCGAGGGTGCCGTTCACGATCAGCGGATTGCCGCTGATGGGATCGCGCAATGTATCGCGCACCTGGGCGAAGTATTGCCCCACATACCGAAAGAAGATGTCGCGCGTGAGCTGATACTCCATCTTGACGCGCGGGACGTTGGCTGTCGAGAACCAGCTTCCGTCCTGCGCGCGACTGATGCGCTGATGGGGCCATTGGCCCGCGACCCGCAGGGCGGATGTCGGTTTCCATTCGAGGTTGAGGAACACGTTGAGTGCGCGTCCCTCCGACGCTTCGGAGAAGATCGGTTCGGAGTTGTACCCGATGCTGACATCCGCTTTTACCGCCCGGTTTGGTGTGCTCAGCGCGACGAGCCCGCTCAGGAGATTGTACAGGCCGTGGGGCACGAGGAATGGGACAGGCGTACCGGCCGAGTCCACCTGATACCCCTGGTAGTCCGGCGGGTCGAACCGCTGATGATTCACGCTATAGAAAACGGTTGCCTGCCAGGCGCCGCGCAACGCCAGAATCCAGCGTTGCGACAGGCTGCCTTCGAGCGTGCTCTTGAGCTTGAAGAAATCGTTGTAGCGCCAGACCGGCTCGACGCCGATGAACGTGGTCGCGTTCTCGAGCCAGGCGCCCTGCTTTCCGTACCAGGTGAAGCGATTGAAGAACCGCCCCTGCACGATGTTCACGCGATTGACGAAGCCGCTCAGCGCCGCGAAGTCGGGACTGATACCGGTGAGCCGGCCGTGATTGCCGTAGGAGTAGCCCGTGCGGTCGTAGGCCGTCACTTCCCACAACTCGCCTGACTGCACGCCGGAGCCCAGCCCGTCATTGGTCCATGAGCCGGCGAACTGGGCGGCGGAATACCAGATCTTTCCCCAGACGAGCCGCGCGTCGGCGCTCGCGACGCGATTCCACGCGTCGCCGTCGATCTTGTCGGTGTAGGCGAGGCCGAGGGTGGAGTTGGAGCCGAGGTCGCGCCGCAGCCGCAGCAAGTTGAAGATGGGAAGGTCGCCGGTCGTGGAATACGCACGGTCATCCACCGCGCCGATGTACGCGAGCCCGGTCCCTCCCACTTTGCCCGTGAGCTTTGCGCCCCCGATCGGCGCGTTGATGCGCCGGGTGTAGATCAGTGCGTTGGGCGTGTCGAACTGCTCGAGGCCCTCCAGGAAGAACGGCCGTTTCTCGGGATAGAACAGCGCGAACCGCTCGTTCACGGTTACCTGGCCGACGTCCGCCTCGACCTGGGAGAAGTCAGGATTGACGGTTCCCGTCGCGCTGAGGTTCTGCGTGACCCCCCACCGGATGTTGGCGCCGAGCTGCGGTTCGGTCTTGCCGTACTGATAGCTCGAATCGCCGGGCGCGCCGTCCACCCGCGAGGTGAATTCGGGAGTCAGATCCATCACCAGGCCCCGCCGCAGGCCGGTGAGACCTTTCAGCGTGCCCGACTGAATGAGAAAACTGGCGTTGGCGCGCACGACGGGCGTCCAGGTGTCCTCGTATCCCGAATGCTGCGTCAGCCGGATGATCTGGATGCCCCAGTCCTGCGTCTCGCCGCTCTGATAGCGCAGGCTCTTGAAGGGAATCCGGACTTCGATTTCGAAGCCGCCCGGCGTCAGCCGCCCCTGCGATTCAAAGATGTAGTCGGGGTTGAGGTCGACAGTGCCATCGAACCGGAATCCGGCGTTGGCCCCACCCGCGGCGCCGGCGAGCCCTTCGCTGCGCACGCCGTCTTCCTGCGCGCCCAGCGGATTGACCGCGAACAGCAGCGCGCGACGGCGGTCGTTGAACGTATCGAGCAGGATCTGGATCTGGTCGTCGGCGCCGATGTTGTCGCGGTCGGCGAGCGTGGCGCGCACGACGTTGCCGTGGGACTCGAAGCCGCGAATCCCGAAGTACATGGCATCAGGCGCGTACAGGACCAGCACCTCGGTCGTGTCCTCGGCGGGCCGGCTGTCGACAGGACGGTATTGCGTGAAGCCCTTGAGCAGCGCGGCCTGGCGCCAGATCTCATCGTCCAGCACGCCGTCGATGCGAATGGACGTCGCTTCGATCCGGGGCGCGCTCACGTCGATGTGCCGGAGGCGACCGTCGTACACTGGCTGCTGCGCGATTGACTGGATGATGAGGAGAGCCGCGAGCATGAGAATAAAATAACGCGCGGCGCGTGGCGTGCGGCGTGTCAGCGTTGGGTTCGAACCGTCCTACGAAACGTCGGCGTGCGCCACTGCGCCGCACGCCGTTGCGCCGCGCGTCCTAACTATTCGTATCTCAATGCCGCAATGGGATCCAGAGCAGCGGCCCGCCGCGCTGGCCAGATGCCAAAGAACAGTCCCACAATCGCGCTGAACACGAACGCGATCAGAATCGCGAAGCCGTTGATAGACGTGTTCCAGTGCGCGAGCTTCGACAGCGCGACGGCGCCCAGCGAGCCGCACAGAACTCCGACGACTCCGCCCGCCAGGCAGAGCACCAGCGCTTCGACCAGAAACTGGAACAGGATGTTGAAGCGGGTCGCGCCGAGCGCTTTGCGCACGCCGATCTCGCGCGTCCGCTCCGTGACCGACACCAGCATGATGTTCATGATGCCGATGCCGCCCACCAGCAGGCTCACGGCCGCAATGCCCGCGAGCAGGTACGTAAACGTCTTCGCCGTGTCCTGAAACGTCGCGAGAATATCCGACTGATTGCGAATCTGGAAGTCGTTGTCGGCGCCCGGGCGGATCTTGTGCTCGCGCCGCATCACGCGCTCGATCTCGATCATGGCCAGCGTCATCTGGGGCACGCTCGCCGCATCGACCGTGATGGACCGTAAGCGGTCGGTCCCCATGATCCGGTACCGGGCGGTCTGCAGCGGAATCAGGATCTGCTCGTCGGGATTGCCGAACCCACCCGCCGATCCTTTCGCGCCGAGGACACCGATGATTTCGAACGGGATGCCGCGAATCTGGATTTCCTGTCCGATCATCGCGACCGGATTCCGGTTGAACATGTCCGGAATGGCGGAGCCGAGCACCGCGTACCGCCGGCGCCCTTCGTCTTCACCGGCCGTGAACATCCGTCCGGCGACGACGGTAAAGTTCTTCACCGCCGCGTAATTGGGCGTGGTGCCCACGACACTCACGTTCCCGTTCTGCCCGACGTACTTGATCTGCATGTTGCGCGTCAGCTCCGGCACCACCGCTTTGACGTAGCGAGCATCTCCCGCCAGCGCATCGGCGTCATCGACCGTGATGCTCACGCGCTGCTCGAACATGATGGCGACCCCGCCCCGGAACGATTGACCGGGATAAATCGAGAGCAGCGTAGGCCCGAGCGCCTGGAGTCGGGCTTGCACCGCCTTCTGCGCACCGCTCCCGAGCGCGACCATGGTGATCACGGCGCCGACGCCGATGATGATGCCCAGCATCGTCAGGAACGACCGCAGCTTGTTGGCGCGGATCGCCTGCAGCGCGACGTGGAAGATCTCGTCGAGCAGCATTGTTAGGGCCTGGCGGGCGTCGCTGGCGGACGCTGCTGGGTCGTCGGCTGCTGCTGCTGCACGCCCGGCAGCCCGCCGCCCGTCATGTTGCGCATCCGTTGCTGCATATCGCGCTGCGAATTGAGCAGTGACGCGCTGGGCAGCACGAGCACAGTATCCTGCTCGGTCAGGCCGCTCAGCACCTCGATATAGTCGAGATCGGTGAGTCCCGTGCGGATCTGGATGGGCGTGGGCTTCCCGTCCTTCAAGGTGAACACGATGTAGCTCGAGACGTCGACGTTGCGGCGCATGCCACCCTGGGCGCCCCCGCCACCGCCGCCCGCGCGCTGGAACTGCGCGCGCATCGCCGCCAGCGCGCTCTGCTCGGCCGGCGTGAGCTCCTGGCCCGACATCCGCTTCTGGAATGCCGCCCGCACTTGCTGCTCGGTCACGCCCGGCGGGAGCTGGATCGTCCGGCCGTCCGGCATCGTCATCGTGTTTCCTCCCCCGGCCGCTTGTACGGAGTCACGGCGCGTTCCGGTCCCTCCGCCGCCCAGCGACGCACTGTCTCGATTCGCGGGTTGCGCGGGCTGTAGCGCGGCCGCGAGCTGCTGCTGCACCTCGGTTGGATCGAGGCCGAGCACCTGCGCCGCCGACGCCACGTCGCGCTGCGTGCGTAACGCCGCGTTGGGAATCGCGAGCGCGTTTTCGCGCCGGCCGACGTGGATCTCCACCTCGGTGTTCATGCCGGGCTTCAGGAGATGATTCGGATTGGGGATCCGGATCAGCACGTTGAACATCGTGACGTTTTGCTGGACCGTGGCCTGCGGTTCGACTTTCAACACCACACCCTCGAACGGGCGATTCGGGTAGGCGTCCACGGTGATCGACGTCTGCAGACCCGGCTGCACTTTCCCGATATCCGTCTCGTCCACGAGCGCGCGGATCTGCACGGTGTCGAGGTTCGCCATCTTGAAAAGGAGCGTGCCGCCGCCGACGTCGGTCGTGGGCGACGAGATCACCGTGCCGAGCTCGACGTTCTTCGTAATGATCGTGCCGGCGAGCGGAGCGCGCAGCCGCGTGTCGTTCATGCGATCGCGCGCGTTCTCGAGGTCGGAGCGGGCGCGCACCACCGCGGCATTCGCGTTGGCGTACGCCAGATTCGCGGTGTCGTACTCGGTTTGCGTAATCGCCTGCGCTTTGAGCAGCGTATCCGAGCGCGCCAGCTGCGCCTTGGCGTTGGCGAGCTGCGCCTGCGCGACCTGCAGGTTCGCCTCTGCCTGCGCCAGATTGTTGCGCGGGATGCGCGGATCGATCGATGCGAGTAGCTGATCCTGTTTCACGTCGTCGCCGGTCTGCACGTTCATGCCGATGATCTCGCCCGACGCCTTGGACTTCACATCGACGGTCAGCACCGGCTCGATCGCGCCGGACGCCGACGCCGACACCACGAGCGTGCGCCGCTGGACGGGAACGGCCTCGTACATGGGGGTGGTCTGCGGCTTCCCGCAGGCCGCCAGGGCCGCCCCCGCGAGGACCAGACCCCGCAAGGTTGTGTTCACGTTACTGCCCTCCCGTCCTCTCATCACGCGCGATGTTGCCGTCGAGCAGGTGGATCTGGCGGCGCGCGTGCGCCGCAATGTCGTGCTCGTGCGTCACCAGCACGATGGTTTGGCCCGTATCGTGGAGCTCGTTAAACAGTGCCATGATCTCGTTCCCCGTCGCCGAGTCGAGGTTCCCCGTCGGCTCGTCGGCGAGCAGAATGCTCGGCGAGTTCACCAGCGCGCGCGCGATGGCGACGCGCTGGCGCTGTCCGCCGGACAGCTCGTTGGGGCGGTGATCCATGCGGTCACCCAACCCGACCTGCTGTAGCGACTTGGCGGCGCGCGCGCGCCGCTCCTTGGCGGACATGCCGGCGTAAATCAGCGGCAGCTCGACGTTGTGGAGCGCGTCGGCCCGGGGCAGCAAGTTGAACGTCTGGAACACAAACCCGATTTCCTTGTTGCGGATCCGCGCCAGTTCGTCGTCGCTGAGGTCGCTGACCTTCTGTCCGTTGAGCCAATACTCGCCGCTCGTCGGGGTATCGAGGCAGCCGATCAGGTTCATGAGCGTGGACTTGCCCGATCCCGACGGCCCCATGCACGCGACGAACTCGTTTTTCTTGATCTGGATGTCCACGCCGCGCAGCGCATGCACCACTTCGGCGCCCATGTGGTACTCACGCGTCAGGTGATGCGTGAGGATCACGGTATCGGGCGTCGGCGTGTCACCCGTGTGGAACGTCAGCGCCTGGGCGGTCGTCATAGGGTCCGTCCTACGGTCGCCTCGAGCTGCGCGCGCGCGATCAGGTAGCTGAAGCGGGTCTGAATCACGTTCACCTCCGCCGACGTCAGCGCGGCCTGCGAGGTGAGCATATCGAGGATCGTTGCGGCGCCGACCCGGTAGCGCTCGCTCTGGACGCGCAAATCCTCCTGGGCGGCGGCGCGGTTTTCGTCCGCGATGCTGATCTGCTCGAACGCCGTCGTCAGCACGGCCATCTGCTGCGTCACCAGCGAGTTGACCTGGCGTCGCGTCTCGGCCGCCTGCGCCACGGCGTTATCGCGCGTCACCGATGCCGACACTTGATTTGCCTCCCGCGTGAATCCATTGAGCAGCGGCCACGACAATCCGAAGCGCCATTGGAATGTCTCGGGATAATTGCTGAAGAACGGCAGGTCGGGGGGTTCAGTCCCCTGACGGTTGTTGCTGTAACTCACCACGACTGAGGGCCAGAACTGGGCGCGGGCCGACCAGACGAGCGCGCGGGCGGCGCTGGCCTGCGCTTCCGCCTGATCGAGTGCCGGCGAGGTCGAGAGCGCCGAGCGGCGCAGGTCAGCGGTGTCGGGCATCGCCGGCAGCAGCGAGTCGAACGCAGCCCGCACCAATCCATCCACGCCGATCTGCCGTCCGAGATCGGCTTGCGCAGCCAGCAGGTTCGCCTGCGCCCGCAGCAAATCGATGCGCGCGTTGCCGAACTCCACCGTCGAGCGCAGAGAATCCGACCTCGTCGCCGATCCGGCATGGAGCTTCTCGACGGAGATCTGTAGCTGTTGGCGGGCGCGATTGAGCTGCGCGTCGGCGACGCGCACCAACGCCTCGGTGGCGACCGCGCCGTAGAACAATTGTTTGGTCTGCAGCGTCGTCAGAAAACGCTCATTCACCACACCAGCGTCCGCTGCCGCGTCGTTCGCCGCGGTCGCCTTCAGATTGGCAATGCGCCGGAACCCATCGAAGAGCTCGAGACTGGCATTGAAGCTGCCCGTGTAGGAGTACTCGGGCGGCACGGGTCGTCCCGTCGTCGCGTCGATGCGACCGACGTTGCTGCGGGCAGCCGACGCGCCCACCTGGACCGACGGAATGAAAGCGCCGTACGCTTGTCGCTTGGACGCGCCCGCGTTGCGCTGATCGCCCCGGGCCTGGATCATCGCGGGTTGCACGCTCAGTGCCCGTTGAATCGCTTCATTGAGTGTCACTTCGAGCCGCGCCTGCGCGGCGGGCTGCTGCGCAGATCCGGCACTCGTCGCGGTGATCAGGATCATCCCTGCCCAGGCCCACTTCATTCGTGCCGCCTCCCCTCGGTGCCGCGCGCTCCCCGTTCCATACGGTGATGCTCAGCACGCTCGATGAGTTGCTGGTGCAGGGTCCGTTGCTCCGGGGTGAGCAGCGCGTCGATCTCGGCTCGCATCCGCGTCTTGATCGAATCGAACCGGGGTCGGACCTGCGCCCAGAGCGAGTCCGTCTCGGGCCGGTGCCGCGCGAAAATGGCGCGCACCGAATCCCGCTGTGGAGCGGTGAGCTTCAGCTCCCGGGTGAGGTATTCGACCATCGCGTCCGGACCACGCCGGCGCGGTCGCCCGCCCTCATCGCGCTCGGCCGCCTCGTGACCGCCCCAACCGGCGAGTCCTCCCGCGAGGAATACCGCGGCCAAGAGGCCAACCGCCGCGAGCTTCGATCTATTGAGCATGATTCTCGAATCTCCCTTATGGCTCTACGAGTGACGTGAACACGACGCTGGGATCCGGCGGATCCTCCGCCGTTACCAACGCGGCGAGTCCTGGGCCTTCGAGCGGCGCGAGTGCCGCATCGATCGACTCGGGGCTCATGCGGTCGAGGATCGTCCGGCCGAACAGGATTCCCAGGACGAGCGCCGCCGCGGCCGCAACCATGCCGGGCCTGAACCAGGACGCCAGCACGTCGAACATCGCCACCGATGAGCGATCGAGCACGTTGTCGTACTGCGCCATGACGCGTGCGAGGAAAACCGATTGATCGTCCGCCGGCTCGAGCGCCGCGCGCAATGCGGCGCCCAGCTCGGGGTCCGGACGGTGATCGAACGACGGCGATTCAATCATCTCATCGGCTCCTTCCAATCAGCCAACAGCGTGCGCAGACGGCGCCGCGCGTGAAACACTTCCGATCGCACGGTGCCTTCGGGAATACCAAGGATGCCCGCGATCTCGGCGTGCGAATACCCTTCCACATCGAACAGGACCACCGCCTTGCGACGGCGCTCCGGCAACTCCGCGAGCGCCGCGCGCAGCCGCTGGTTCAGCTCGCTGCGCATCGCCGCGGCATCGGGACGAGGCCCACCACCCACCAGCGAGGTGTCCAATGGCTCGACCTTCCGGACATTGCGCCGCCGCCGTCGGTCGGTCGACGCATTGGCGACGATACGCATGAGCCACGGACCGAACGGCCGGCGCGAATCGTACTGGCCGAGCTTGACGAGCGCGGAGAGGAAACCGTCCTGCGCCGCATCGTCCGCGTCATCTGGGTCACCCAACACTGCTCGGGCCACGCGACGCGCCTGCCCTGCGTACCGCTCTACGAGAATTCCAAAAGCGGCTCGGTCGCCCGCCCGTGTCCTGGCAACCAGGCCCGCATCGTCTCCACTGCTTCCCATACGCGCGGGGTCCGCGGGAGGTTGGGAGGGTGGGGCGGGGGGGCCGGGGGGGGCGGGAGCCTCAGCGGACATCGGTCTCACGGCGGCGGCGGCGCCGCGCGTCGGCGTAGCCGGCGAGCCCGAGAGATGCCGCGAGCGCCCCGACCGCCAGGACGGTGCTGGTGACGAGCGGAAAGAGGATGAGCAGCACCCCCACGACGAAGAAGACTACCGCCGCCGCACCGGCCACCATGCGTCGTGCTCCGCCGGCGGCCTGCATCAGCGCGACCGCGGCCGCCGCCTGTCGGTCGCGGAGCGACCGTTTGTGCGACGACGCGCCGGCTGGCGGCGGGACGGGCGCGTGGGACGGATGCACCGCGGCGGCATCCACGAGCCGCGGTGGCAGCGGCAGCCGGCGGCGCGCCATGAGCACGATCTCCCCGCTCTGCGTCATGTCGTGCAGAAACTGCGTCGCCAGCGTCGCTGTCAGGGCATCCTGCTCGGTGACGACATCGAGCTCGTAATTGCCGAGCAGGCTCGAGACGTTGAGGTTGCTCGATCCCACGCGGGCCCATTCGTGGTCGGCGACGAACGTCTTGGCGTGTAGCATCGGCCCGCGGTACTCGAAGATGCGCGCGCCGGCGTGAAGCAGCTCGCGATAGCCGCCACGCGTGAAGACGCGGATGAAGGGAATGTCGGAGGTGCCCGGCAGCAGCAGCCGCACGTCCACGCCACTGCGGGCCGCATCCACGAGGCTCGCGTACAGCGGCGGCGGCGCGACCAGGTACGCGTCGCTGATCCAGAGGCGCTCGGTGACCGCCGCCGCGAGCAGCTGGACGGCGCGATAAATGCGCGACTGCCCCGGGAGTCCCTCCACGACCCGAACGGCGGATGGGCCGCACTCATCGGGCACCGGGCTGGTTTCGTCCTCGGGCAGCGGCGGGCCGGCGCGTGCCCACATCCGGCCGAACACCCCGTCGAGGGCGGCGACGGCGGGTCCGCATACGACGACCATCGTGTCGCGCCAGCACGCCCGCCCAGCGGTCGGGTCGCCGGCCCACTCATCGCCGATGCAGAGACCACCCGTCATCGCTTGTTCGCCGTCCACGACGAGGAGCTTGCGGTGGTCGCGGATGAACGCCTCGATCGGGCCACTTGTCCAGATCGGACGGAACGGACGCACGTCCACGCCGTAGCTCTTCAGCTCGCGCCAGTACGCGCTGCTGGTGCTGCGGCAGCCGAACGCATCGTAGAGCACGCGCACGCGCACGCCGGCCCGGGCGCGCTCCGCCCATGCGGTGGCGAAGCGGGAGCCGGTGCGATCGTCGTGGATGATGTAGTTCTCGAAATGGACCGTGCGGCGCGCGTTTGCGATCATTTCGAGCATCGTTTCGAGGGCATCGCTGCTGATCGAGAGGTGACGGACGACGTTCCCAGGAATCGGCCGCGCGCCGGTGGCGCGATCGAGCGCGCGCGAGAAGGGGTGACGGGCGGGAACGGCGGCGGGGGCGGGGGAGACGGGGCGGGCGGTCACCCTCCGAGGCCCAACGACGGCTCGACCGGCCTGAGCGCCTGAATGCAGAACGCGATGTGCTCGTCGAGCGGCACGCCGAGCTCCTCCGCTCCCTGGCGCACCTCGTCGCGGTTCACGCCGCGCGCGAACGCCTTGTCCTTGAGCTTCTTCTTGACCGATGAGACTTCGAGATCCGCGAAGCTCTTGGAGGGTCGCACCAACGCGCAGGCGACGAGAAAGCCGCACAGCTCATCCACGGCGAATAGCGTCCGGGCCATGGGCGTGTCGCGCGGGACGCCGGAGTACGTTGCGTGCCCCAGCACGGCGCGCAGCAGCGGCTCGGCGACGCCCTTCGCGCGCAGCACATTGACGCCCCAGGCGGGATGGCCGTCGGTCGGCGAATGCTCCTGATTGGGAAACTTCTCGTAATCGAAATCGTGCAGCAGGCCGACGAGGCCCCACGGCTCGGGATCTTCGCCGAACTTGGCGGCGTACGCGCGCATCGTCGCTTCCACCGCGAGCATGTGCTGGCGGAGCGAGGGCGATTGCGTGTGCTCCTGCATCAGAGCCAGAGCTTCGTCGCGCTTCATGGGATCTCCACACCCCAGCGTTCGGACCAGAGGGCCAGCATCAATTGCGGCCAGAGGCGGCGTGCGTGATTGTGCCGGCCGGCGCGATGCTCGGCCAGGAGCGGCGTATCGAGCACGCGATCGGCCAGGGGCGCGAGGCCGGTGTTCAGCCAGCGCGCCACGGGCACCGACAGCCCGCGCTTTCTCCGATCGATGACGCGATCGGGGACGAGTCCGCGCGCCGCTTCCTTTAATATCGCCTTGGTCGTAAGGCCACGCACCTTGAACCGTGATGGCACGGGCAGGACCAGCTCCATCACCTCGCGGTCGAGAAACGGCGCGCGGGCTTCGACGGACGCGAGCATCGTCGCGCGATCGACCTTGACCAGCAGGTCATCCGGCAAATACGTCAGAAAGTCGAGCCACATCACCCGGTTCAAGGGATCGTCGTGCGGGAACCCGTTGAGCTTGCAGACCAGTTCCCCGATCACGCCGTCCTCGATGGTCATGGCACCGAGCCAGGTGAGATGGCGCTCCGCCCAGGGCCGCTCCGTGGCGGAGAAGAACTGCTTGAGCATGTATTCGAGCGTCATCTTCCCGGTGGACGACGGCCAGCGATCCATCGCCCACCGCATCAGCGACCGGAATGGACGTGGCAGGCGCTGCCAGCGCTCGGCATACTTGTGGCCGAGATAGGTCGGGTACCCACCGAACAGCTCGTCGGCCCCTTCACCCGATAGAATGACCTTCACGTGCTCACGCGCCGCGTCCGCGAGGAGCCACGTCGGCAGGATCGCCGGATCGCCGAGCGGCTCTGCGAGCGAGCGCGACACCACGTCGAGCGCGCGGCCGAGCGATTCATCGTCCGCGGTGACGACATGATGCACCGAGGCGATTTCGTGCGTGACCGCTTCGGCGTAGGCGCTCTCGTCGTAGCCGGGCTCGGTGAACCGCACGGCGTAGGTGTGAATGCGCTCCCCGGGAATGGCGCGCGCGGCCGCCGCGACGAGCAGGGACGAATCGAGGCCGCCGCTCGTGAAGATGCCGAGCGGCACGTCCGACATCAGCTCGCGTCGCACCGCCCGGAGCAGCGTGTCGCGGAGCTGCGCAACGCCGTCCCGCGACAGCACGGACGGCGCGGAGGCTGCCGCGGCCGGACTCCAGTAGGGCCGAATCGTGATGCGCTCGTTCTCGGCAATGAGGAGGTGGGCCGGCGGAAGCTTGTGGATCCCTTCGAACATCGTGTGCGGCGCCGGTACATAGCCCAGGGCGCGGTACAGGGACAATCCCATGCGGTTCAGCCGCCGGGGCTGATCGGGGAATTCGAGCAGCGCTTGAATCTCCGATGCAAACCGCAGCTCGCCGTCGATGTCGGTCCAGAACAGCGGCTTCTCACCGGCGCGGTCGCGCGCGAGCACCAGCCGGCGCCGCGCATCGTCCCAGACGGCCAACCCGAACATCCCTTCCAGGCGCGCCACCGCATCCGGACCAAAGCGCTCGTAGAACGGCACGATCGTTTCGATGTCGCCGCGGGAGCGGAACGGATAACGCCAATCCGGCGCCGACGCCTGACGCCGCAGCTCGGGCGCATTGTAGATCTCGCCATTGCAGACCATCCAGATGGTGCCGTCGGGACTCTGGAAGGGCTGATCACCGGTCGTGAGATCCATGATCGCGAGCCGCCGGGCGCCGATACGGGCGCGCTCGTGTCCCACGATGGACTCGCCGTCGGGACCGCGATGACGCAAGGCGGCCGCCATCCGGGCGAGCGCATCCGGGTGGCGCAGCGGGACGGTGCCGCGCGCTATCGCGCCGAAGATGCCGCACATGGTCCATACGCCGCGTACCGGCCCTCGACGGCGAGCAACGGCACCACTGAATCGAGCACCGCGCGCGCGCGGGCGTCGCCGGCGCGGGTCACGAAAGCCGTCGGCGTCACACACTCTCTCAGACGCTCGCGCCAGTAGTCGGCGGGCTTCAGTGGTGAACCCGGTACGGCGCGGTACTTCTCGTGATAGTCGGCAATGAAGTTGCTGGTCAACTCACGGCCGGTCTCGGTCGCGACCGGTACGGAGCGTCGCAAATAGAAGGGAAGCGATGGCGGGAAGGCGGACACTCCCACCACATCAACGGCGCCAACATTGGCGATCACGCTGGCCAACGTTCTCGCCGAACGGTCATCGCCCACGGCGTCGAGCAGCCGGCCAGACACGAGGGGTACGATCACGATCGGAAGCGCGTAGCCCATCACGACCAGCGCCGGCCGAGGATTGCCCGTGCGTGCTCCGGACCAAACCATGAGCGCCGAAGCAATCAACGCGACTCCCAGTGCGAGTGCGGTTGGCGGGATCGCGGTCCGCTCAGCGGGCGTCAGGCTGATCGGCACCGGCAGCCACAGCGTCAACGAAACGAGCGCCACACCCGCGATCGCCGCGATCCGGGCATACGTGACCCGTCCCGCTCCGATCCCGCCGCCGAGCTCGTCCGCCTCGCGGGTCAAGACGCGCGCGGCGGCCAGCGCGAACGGCGGCATCAAGGGCAGCACGTACTGAGGTAGCTTGGACTGATTGAGCGTGAAGAAGAGCAGGGGGCCGAGCACCCAACACGCGAGCAGGATCGCATCCTGCGCCTGTGGATTGACGCGGCGCGCCAGCCACGCCCAGCGCCAGTTCCGCCACCGCGCGAGCGCCGGCACGATCCAGGGAAACGCCGCGACCGGCACGATCGGCAAGTAATACCAGAACGGCGCCGTCCGGTGAAAGCGCGTCGATGTCACGCGCTCGAACGTCTCCCGCACGAACACGTAGTGCGGAAACTCCGGAATGCGCAGCGAGATCGCGACAAACCAGGGAAGGGCGACCAGCGCGAACATCGCGAGCGCAGAAAGGGGAAACAGGCGCCGCACCGGCCGGCCCGTGAGCAGTGCGTACGGGATCACCGTCGCGAGCGGAATCAGGATGGCGACCGGCCCCTTCGTGATCGCGCCGAGCCCGATCGCCGCCCACGCGAGCATCGGCCGCTCGTCCCAAAAGGCGAGAATCGCGAGCGTGGTACAAAAGGCGAGCGCGCTGTCGAAGATCGTGGTGCGCGCATAGGCGAGCACCAGCGGCATCGTGGCGAGGGCGACGGCCGCGAGCCACGCGGGGTCCCGGCCCCAGCGGCGCCGCGCGAACCAGATCACCACCACGACCGTCGCGAGCGTGAATAGATACGCGGGCAAGCGCGCCGCAGTCTCGGTGGGGCCGAGCACCTCCATTACCGCGGCCGCGGCCGCGAAGTAGACGATTGGTTTGTCGAGGTACGGCAGCCCGTCGAGGTGCGGCAGGAGATAGTCGTTCGTCTGCGCCATCTCACGCGCGACTTCCGCGTTGCGGCCCTCGTCCGGGTCGAACAGCGGATACCCGCCGAGGTCGAAGCCCAGGGCCAGCACGGTGGCGAGCAGCAGCGCCGGCCACCGCAGGTACGCGCCGAGCGGAAGTGTGCTAGGAACCGGGGGCCTTGGGGGACTGAGGGGGCTGCACGGGGGACGTCGGCATCTGGGAGACGGTGATCGGGACAGTCGCTTTGCGCTCGCCGTCCACCGTGATCTCGAAGCGGTACTGCCCGGCGTGCGGGAACGGCACGTCGAACACCAGCACCGCGGCGGCCTCGATCTCGGTGATACCGGCCGGCGGCTCGGCAAAATTCACGGTGCCCGACCCCCCCAGCAGCTCCGCATCCTCGTCGTCCATCAACTTGATCTGCACCTGGTGCTCGCCCACTTCGGTGCGCTTGCCCTTGAGGCGCAGCACCAGGTGCAGGCGCGGATGCATCACCGGAAACTGCGGCACCCAGATATGCTGGAAGATGCCCAGCACGGACATCTTGCCGGACTGATCGACCAGCGCGTAATCGGCGACGACCGCGAAATCGAGATGCACTACTTCTTCGCGACGGGCACGGAGTAGCGCGTGCGGTCCCAGGTGAACGTGATCGCGCGCGGAGCCGTTGCCGGCTCGAAGGCGATTGTGAACTGCTCGACGGGCGTCGCGAGCGTATCAACCTTGGCGTCGATTCGCACGAGATCGTGCGCGGGATCGTACGTCGTGCCCCACTGACCGGTGTTCTTGTTGACGATGAGCTTCCATCCCGTAGGCGACGGCACCGTCCAGATCGTGTATTTGCCGGCGGGGACGGTGGCGCCGGCGATGACCAGATCGGCTGACGTGCTGAGCTGCGACGCGGCGTTCGCCCCCGTCCGCCAGACCTCATTCCACGATACGACGTTGCCGAAGATCTCACGACCGCGCTTGGACGGCCGGCTGTAGTCGACCCACACGTCCGCGCCGCCGATCGTGCCACGCGCGGTGTCGCGCGGCGAGAGCTGGCCCAGAGGACGATTCGCGAACATCGGCCCGGCCTGCGCCATCGGCACGGAGGGCACGCGCTGCACATCGACCTGTACGGTGCTGCCCTTGCCGGTGAGCCACGTGAGACGGCCCTGCCGATCCAGCACGAACGTGAACGGCCCGAGACCCGCGAGCTGTCCGCTGGTGAACATCAGTCGCAGCGTGTCGCCGCCCAGCTTCTTCACGTAGCCCTCGCTGGTCCGATCCGACGACGCGAGCGCCGTCAGCGGCATGCTGTCCTTGCCGCTGGCGCGCGCCTGCCGGCCGAGGTGCTCGATGAGCCCGTAGACGTGCAGGGTGTAGGGATACGTGCCTTGCGGCACCGCGACGCGCTGGGTCACGGTGCTGTCTCCGCGAGGCGAGACGATGATGGCGCTGTCACCGCGGAATTCGACCGTCAGCTTCGTCTCCGCAGGCCCCGGTCCCCCCCCGATGTTGTGGGTGATGAGCTCCGAGCGCCGGATCGTCCCATCAGGGTTCAAGTCGTTGATGTAAATGCGATGCAGGCTGCGCGGTGAGCGGATCACGTATTCACCGCGGAGCTGCGTCGGCGTGCGCGTGTACTGCTCGAGCGACAACGTGTCGCTGCCGATCCGGACGACGAACGCGCCCCCCCCGGAGTCCTGCACGGTGGCGGCCAGTACCAGCAGCAGAGCGATCACGACTTCTCCTTCCGGTTTACGAGACGCGAATCGACTTGATTTCGTCGTTGCCTCGAATGGCGTTGACGACGTCCATTCCCTTGGTCACTTGCCCGAACACCGTGTGGACGCCGTCGAGATGGCGCTGCGGCGAATGGCAGATGAAAAACTGACTCCCGCCCGTGTCCTTGCCGGCATGAGCCATCGAAAGCGTGCCGGCAACGTGTTTATGAGTGTTCTTGGAGGTCTCGCATTTGATCGTGTATCCCGGGCCGCCTGTGCCCACCGCTCCTTTGCCGGTCTTGGAGTACGGATCGCCGCCCTGAATCATGAAGTTCGGAATCACGCGATGGAACTTGGTGCCGTCGTAGAAGTTGGAGTTGGCGAGTTTTTCGAAGTTCGCCACCGTGCCGGGCACTTCATCGGCGAACAGCTCCAGCTCGATGCTGCCCTTCGGCGTGTCGATCACCGCTTTCTTGTTCGCCATCTACCATCCCGTGTTAAGGGTGTCGGCTGCGATGCTAGGAATGTGGCCTCGGGGTCTCACTGCGCCAAGAGCGCCGCGAGCTGCTCCGGCGTCGCGACCGGCAACGAACAGGTGGTGTCGACACACACGGTCGCCGCCGGGGCATCCGCAATCTTCCGAATGACGACCTTGCGGGGCCGATAGGTCTGCAGGGCGAGGAGGTGCATCGCGCAGGCCGGCCCATCACCGCGCGGTCCGGCCACCTCGATGCGGGTCACCGGATGCACGGCCCAATCGACTGACCGGACCAGCGTGGCTCCGTAGAGCGACAGCGCGCGCGCGCTCCCGGCAAACGTGCCCAATTGACGGTCGAGTCGCTCGCGCCACTGGCGGTCGTCGGTGAGCGCCCACAGTCTCGCGAGCACGAGCGCCGCCACGCCGTTGGGAGAGGGTGTCGGTGCGTCCTGCACCGGCTTGGCGCGAGTTGCGAGATACGCAATGTCCCCAGTGCCCCCAGCTGCCGCGTTCGTAGCGGCGATATCGAAGTAGCCACCCGCGGGATCGGCATGCGCTGTCTCGCAGTACGCCATCACCTCGAGCGCGCGCTCCAGCCAGCGCCGATCGCCGGTCGCCTCGTACGCATCGAGAAATGCCGCGGCCGCCTGCACGTTGTCATCGAGCATGCCGCGCGGCTCGGGACGTCCCAGCACGTGCGACATCCCGCCTCCTACATCCCACGCCTCTTTCCAGATTCGTTCGAGCACTTGCAGCGCGAGCTCGTTCAATTCCGGCCGATCGAGCACGGCGCCGGCCTGGAGGAACGCCCCTGCCATCATCGCATTCCAGTTCACGTACGGCGTGCGGTCTACGAACGGTGCCTTGCGGCGGTCGCGTGCCGCCTTGAGCTGCTTGATCGCCCGGCGCAGGATCGGCCACTCGTCGTCGCCCGCGGGATCCTGCTTCCACCACAACACGTTCTTCTTCGGGTTGTGGTGCATTTCGCCGGTCTCCTGGATGTCGAACACTCGTGCCGCGACGGCGCGCTCCTCCGCCGTCAACTCTGCCGTGCATTCCTCCAGCGTCCACGTCCAGTAGTCTCCGTCGTCGCCAAACGTCACATCCGCGTCCTGCGAGGTCGCGAACGAGCCGTGGATCCGATCCGCCATGACCGCGAGCATCCAGTCGGCGATTCCGGTCGCGACTTCCTTGTAGAGGGGGGTGCCGAGCTGTTGATAGGCCGAGAGATAGGCGCGCAGCAGCTCTGAGTTGTCGTACGACATCTTCTCGAAGTGCGGCACGATCCAGCCGTCGTCGACCGAATACCGATGGAATCCGCCGCCCAGATGATCGCGGACGCCGCCCCGCGCCATGCCGTTCAGTGTCTTTTCCACGATGTCTCGCGGCCACTCAAGGCCCCCCCCGGCGCGGCTGTCGTACAGGCGCGCGAGCATGAACTCGATCGCCGCGGGATGGGGGAACTTGGGCGCGGTGCCGAACCCGCCGTAACGCACGTCGAACAGCCCGGCTATCTGATCAGCGGCCCCACTCACGAGATCGGCGCCCACGGCGCCGGCCTTTGCTTCGTTCAGCGTCTGCACGACGTGCTCGCGGATGGCGCGCGCGTTGGCGGTCACACGCTCGCTCTCCTCGCGAAAGGTGCGCGCGATCTCCATGAGGACGCGCCGAAAACCGGGACGGCCGTAGGGATTGTTGTCGGGTGGAAAGTAGGTGCCGCCGAAGAACACCTCGCCGTCGGACGTCAGGAACGCCGTGAGGGGCCAGCCGCCCTGGCCGCTGAGCGCCTGCACCGCCCGCTGATAGCGCGAGTCCACATCGGGCCGCTCGTCGCGGTCCACCTTGATGCAGACGAAATCACGATTCAGCAGCTCGGCGATCGCCGGATCTTCGTACGACTCGCCGTCCATCACGTGGCACCAGTGGCACCACACGGCGCCGATATCGAGGAGGATCGGCTTGCGCTCCGCGCGCGCCCGGTCGAACGCCGCAGCATCCCAGGGCATCCAATGCACCGGCTGGTGCGCGGCCGACTTCAGGTAGGCCGAGTTCTGGGTGGCCAGCTGATTAGACATCCAGATACTTGACCGCCGCCAGCGTCAGCAGCTCCGACCCGATGACGAGTGAGTCTTCGTCGATGTCGAACGTCGGGCTGTGGTGTGGGGACGACGCGCGGCTGCGCGATGCCGAGCCCACGAACGCGAAACAGCCCGGCACCCGCTCGAGGAAATACGCCATGTCCTCGCCGCCCATCGTACGCACGCCGTGGCGCACGTTGGCAGCGCCGACTACCTGGACGGCGGCATCCCGCATGAGCGCGCTGAGCTTCTCGTCATTGATCAGCGGCGCGCTCAGCCGACGGTAGTTGACGTTGGCCTGAGCACCGAACGCGGCCGCGATCCCCTGAGCCGTTTCCTCCACGAGCCCGGGGGCATCCTCGAAAAACCTGCCGCCGAAGGTCCGCACGGTGCCTCGCAGGTCGGCGCGCGCCGGGATCACGTTGAAAGCGCGCCCTGCATGCACCTCGGTGACCGAAACGAGCCCCTCTTCGAGCGGATCGCGCCGACGCGAGACCAGACCCTGGAGAGCGGTGATCACGTGCGCGGCGATCAGCACCGGATCGATCGTTTGATGCGGCGCGGCCGCATGGCCGCCCCGACCCAGGATCTCGATTTCGAACTGATCGACGGAAGCCATCACCGGCCCCGCCATGATCCCGATTGTGCCGACGGGAAGGTCGTTCCATAGGTGGAGTCCGAAGGCCGCGTGCACCGTGGGACTGTCGAGCACGCCGTCCCCGATCATCGCCTGCGCGCCGTTGGAGACCTCCTCGGCGGGCTGGAACGCGAACTTCACGCTCCCGCCGAGATCGAGCGGCGCGAGCCGGCGCGCCACCTCGAGGCCGATCGCGACATGCCCGTCGTGACCGCAGGCGTGCATCTTGCCCGGATGCTGGGAGCGGTACGGGACCGCATTCGCCTCTTCCACCGGCAGCGCGTCCATATCCGCCCGGAGCAGCACACAGCGACCTCCTGCATTCTTCTTTAGTGCGACGACCCCCGTTTTCCCGACACCGGGCGTGACGTGATAGTCGAGCGAGCGCAGCCGGTCGGCGACGAGGGCGGCGGTGCGGGTCTCTTCGAACCCCAGCTCGGGGTGCTGGTGGATGTCGCGTCGCGTCGCGATCAGCCCAACGCGATCGGCCGGCGCGATTGTCGTCATACCGTCGAGCTCGGGCAGAGCCGGTTGAGCACGCAATCCGGGCACCGCGGCCGGCGCGCGATGCACACCGCGCGGCCGTGGTGGATCAGGGTGTGCGAGAACCACGTCCAGTCGTCCCGCGGCACGATCTCCATCAAATCCTGTTCAATGCTCACCGGGTCGTCCTGGCGCGTGAGCTTGAGGAGCCGGGTCAGGCGATGAACATGCGTGTCCACTACGACGCCTTCATTCTTCTTGAACCAGGTGCCGAGGATCACGTTGGCCGTCTTGCGACCGACGCCGGGGAGCCCGGTGAGCTCGTCCATGGTCTGGGGCACTTCACCGCCATGCCGCTCGACCAGGGCCTGCGCCATGCCGATGATGGATTTGGTCTTGTTCCGGAAGAAGCCGGTGGACTGGATTTCCTGCTCGAGCACGCGCGGGTCGACGGCGGCGTAATCGGCGGCGGTGCGGTATTTCGCGAACAGGTGCGGGGTGACCATGTTCACCCGCGCGTCGGTGCATTGCGCCGACAGGATCGTGGCGACGACCAGCTCGAGGGCGCTGCTGTGGGTCAGCGCGCAGGTGGCGTCCGGATACTCGCGCTTCAGCCGTACAATGATCTTGCGGGCCCGCGCCTTCCGCTCGGCTGCCGCGACTTTCGTCTTCATGGGTGAGCGGGAATCTACTCGACCGCTACGACGTGCTCCAATGAGCCGTCCTGGGGGGGCGGGCGGGG
>Ga0137435_1000036_pt1 | contig 68209 bp, 59 predicted proteins | sample EasRivERMGT100_2_FD_104904 | JGI IMG/M metagenome (GOLD analysis project Ga0137435, IMG submission 104904) | Soil microbial communities from meander-bound floodplain in the East River, Colorado, USA - East River MetaG ERMGT100_2 | ecosystem: Environmental > Terrestrial > Soil > Floodplain ... | reverse complement strand
TCAAAGGTTCGAGGATGTTCCACTGTTCGTCCGTGAGGTCCATGGCTCCCTCCTCGACGCCATCCATGACGTCGTGAGAAAGCACGTTACATCACATCAGCCCTTTGTGAGACCACTTCTAGTCCGGGCGGAATTTATCTCGGCAGTGTCGTGAGTGCCGGTGATGGTATCAGTTCAATCGTTCCGGGTGACTTCGACGAGGACGGTGATTGCGATGTCGTCGTGTCGAGGAATGTTGGGCCCATCTTGATGCTAGTGAACGATGGGCGCGGATCCCTGACTCTCAAGCAGGATTTGAATGTCTCGATTGTGGGTGCGGGATTTCACCTCAGCGGCGGGGACGTCAATGGAGACGGTCACTGCGACATCATGGTCGGAATCGGCACTCGTGCGGCCGCAGTCGTGCTTTTGGGTGACGGCGATTTTGGATTCACACAGGTTACAGTTCCAGTGCGTGGTTATCAGGGAGACGTTCAATTGGTCGACATGAACAACGATAGCGTCCTCGACTTTGTGGCTCTTGTAGGAGATGGCCAGGACCTAGCGATAATGCGCGGCAATGGAATGGGTGGATTCGAGGAAATCGATATCAACACGGAGGGAGTGTTTCCGTTTGACTTGGAGCCGACGGATCTCGATCAGGACGGTGACGTCGATATTGTTGTTGGTTCGGCGTGGTTCTCGATCAACGTGTTTGACAACGCCGGCCTGGGGTTGGCGTCCTGGATAGCCTCCGTCCCAATGCCTTCCACCCCCGATGCTCTTACTGCAGCTGATTTCGATGCGAATGGATACCCGGACCTGGCGGTCTGCAGTGGAACATTGGACACGGTTACAGTGTTGCTCAGCGCGCGAGGCACCGTCACTGCCGTACTCGTGTCGATGATTGAACACGAGTTTGCAGAGGGCCTGCTCAAGGTGACGTGGTACTCGACTTCCCCGACGGTGAGCAGAGCAACAGTGTATCGCCGCGAGCGCGGGACTTGGGAGGCGAAGGGCGGGGTGGATCGCGGACCGGACGAGCGACTGGTTTGGGCTGATGACGACGTCCGTCCAGGTGAAACCTATGCATACAGGCTCGGTATGTGGCAGGAGGGACGTGAGGTCTTTGTTGGTGAAATCGTTGTCAGCATCCCATCGTCCCCGACGTTGGACCTGTCGGTCGCCGGGCGGAATCCGGCGGACCGGGACTTGCGTCTCGTGGTTTCTCTTGCGGCGGCTGAGCCCGCCAGCCTCACACTTTGCGATGTGACCGGGAGACGAATTGAGTCCCGAGAGGTAGGGACCCTCGGAGCCGGCAGTCACACGGTTGGACTCGCCGAAGGTAAACACCTTGCCGCTGGTATCTATCTGGCGCGTCTCGAGCAGGGCGGCAAGTTCGCGACCTGCAAGGTGGTCGTCACCCAGTAGCGCGGCCGGCGCTCACTGCTCCGGCAGGTTCCCCAGTTCGAAATCCTCGGAGACCGCGCGGGCGCGGTCGTCGCCGAAGCCTGCGAAGTTGCGTACTGCGTCGAATACGGAGCGGGGCAGCGCGGTGAGTACGCCGAAGCCCTCCCGGCGGCCGGTTTCGACTTCGCCCGAGAGCCAGCCTTCGCCTTCGCGGAGGTCCTCGACGCTCAGGGGCTTGATGGTGGCGGAGACCGCTACGAAGTAGCGGCCGCGCGGGTCCAGGGTGCCGATCCTTGCGAGCGGGACCGGGATGGGGCGCGCGATCAGGGCGCGGATCGAATCGAGCGACGCCGCCTCGAGGGGAAGGGAGCGGTAGCGCTCGATCTGGTAGAGGTCCTCCCAGACTAGGTAGCGCACCTTGATCGCGTAGTCCTGGCTGCTCACCAGCCGGTCGAACCAGGCGGTGCGGCGCTTCCAGAGCTCGGCGTGGAGCACGATCGTGGCGGGCATGCCGCGTGAGAGGCTCTCCTCGATGCGCGGCGCGAAGATGTCCATGAGCTGCACGTCGGCCCACAACTGACCCTCCGCCGCGCGCGCCGGCGCCAGCTCGACGTCGAGCGCCCGCGCGGCGCCCGTAATTCCGGCAAGGAGCAGGACCAGCACTCCGGCCAGCAGCGCCCGGGGCCGGACGGTCGGGGGTGGGGGGAGCACGGGACGGCTAGAAGGGTCTCTGCAGTCGGACCGTCACGAGGAAATCCGAGTCGGGCTCGAGGAGGTTCTTGGCGAAGTACACGCGCACGTTGTCCTCCGAAGTGCTGAGCCCGAAACCGGCGTCGGTCTGGAAGTGCTGGCGGTCGGGATCGAACTCGTTCGCCGGATTCGACCACGCCGCGCCCGAATCGAGAAACACGATCGCGTGGAGCCCGCCGTCGAAGTACTCGGAGCGGAGCCGCCAGAGGCCGACCGTGTACTCGAGCTGGGCGAGCACGATCTGGTCGGCGCGATAGCGGGCGTTGGGATGCGCGCGCAGGCCGTCGACGCCACCGAGCGTGAACTGGCGCTGAATCGGCAGCGTTCCGCTCGCGTTGTGACCGGCCACCCCGCGCAGCGCGAGCGTCGTCGCCGGGGAGAGACGCACCACGCTTCGGAGATCGGCGAGCAGGCGCACGTAGGAGAAGTCGCCGCCCATGCCACGGCCGGCGCGTTCGATGTCGATCCAGTGATAGAAGCCCGATTCGGAACCGGGGTGGCGATAGCGCTGCCGCTCGAACCGCCACGCCACGAGCCGCGCTTCACCGTCGTCGATCGCGGGGTTCACGCGGATCGGCTCGTCCTCGTCGAACACCGACCACGGCTTCCCCTCGTCGGGCAGGCTGCGGAAGGTGTCGGTGCGGTAGCGGATACTGGCGGTGGTGATGCGGGGGATCCGGTACGAGAGATAGGCGCCGTAGCTCTCGCGCTCGAAGTAGTCACGGTAGTCCATGTGGTCGACCGCGAGCGTGAGACTGTTTTCGACGTCGTCGGTGTGCTGGAGGTCGAAGTGGTCGGTGATGCGCATCATCGACACGCCGATCGCGAGCGGCGCGTGCTTCGGGAACGGCTGCTCCAGCTGGACGCCGTAGAGCGCGCGATCGCGCTGGAACGCGTACTCGGCGCGTGCGCCGATGCGCGGCAGCGTCGCGTCGCGCGGCTGGATCTCGTAGCGGAGTCCGAGCCGGACGCGATCGACGCGGTTGTAGTCGCCGACCACGTCGAAACCGTAGAAGCCGCCCGGACCGGTTCCGGGCTCCGAGATCAGGTCGTCGCCGTAGTAGGTGCGACGCCGCCCCGAGTAGGCGTTGAGGACGAGGGGCTCGTCGGGCTGCTCCGAGTCCTCGGGAAGCGGCTTGAAGATGAGCGAGTCGCTGACGGCGGTGGAATCACCGGGAGCCGATTCGGCGGCGGGGGCTGCCGGGCTCCAGAGCAGCAGCGCGACCATCACCAGAATGGCGCGCTCGATTCGGCACGAAGCTTTCATGTCTCCTCCCGGACGGGTTGGCAGGGAACCTCGCCCGACTCCCAAGGCAACCTCCATTCCACGCAGCGGTTGGTGTCCGTCACGCACCCACTGCGGCTTTCGCACGTACCGGTGCGGGCTTCGGGACTCCCGCTGTTGCAGGCTCGCCACGCGCGTCGGTTTTCAGCGTCGTCCAATTCCGTACTTGCGCATCTTGCGGTGGAGATTGGTGCGGTCGATGCCGAGCCCGGCCGCGGCCTGGGTGACGTTGCCGTTCGCGCCCTCGAGCGCCTTGCGGATCGCCTCGGCTTCCCGCCGCTCGACCTCGGCGCGCAGACCCCGGCCTTCGTCGCGCTCGGGCGCCGACTCGAGCCACGGCGCGAGATCCGCCGCCTCGATCGTCGCACCCTCGACCAGTACGGTCGCCCGCTCCATGAGGTTTCGCAGCTCGCGCACGTTGCCGGGCCAGTGGTACTCGGAGAGCAGCGCGATGGTCTCGTCCGAGAGGTGTTTCTCGGGCCGGCCCTCGGCCTCGCCGAAGCGCGCGAGGAAGTGCGTGGCGAGCAGCGGAATGTCGGACCCGCGCTCGCGCAGCGGCGGCACGTGGATCGGCAGCACGTTGAGCCGGTAGTAGAGATCCTCGCGGAAATCGCCCTTCTCGACCGCCTCGACGAGATCGCGGTTGGTCGAGGAGACGATCCGCGCATCGAAGCGCACCGCCGTCGTGGCCCCGAGGCGCTCGACCTCGCCGGTCTCGAGCGCCCGCAGCAGCTTGGCCTGCGACTCGGCCGAGAGATCGCCGATCTCGTCGAGGAGCAGCGTGCCCTTGTCGGCCATCTCGAGCTTGCCCTTCTTGGTCGCGACCGCGCCGGTGAACGCACCCCGCTCGTAGCCGAACAGCTCGCTCTCGAGCAGATCCTTGGGGATTGCCGCGCAGTTGAGCTTCACGAACGGTCCGCCCGAGCGCCGCGACTCCGAGTGGATCGCCTGCGCGACCAGCTCCTTGCCCGAGCCGTTCTCGCCGGTGATGAGCACCCGCCCCTGAGACGGCGCGATGCGCCGCACCTGCTCGTGCACCGCCAGGATGGCCGGGCTCCTGCCCAGGATGCCGAGATCGTCGGCCGGCGCACGGTCCGGCACGTGGCGGCGGAGCCGCGTGATCTGCGCGGCCTCGGCCAGCACGTGGAGCAGCCGCTCGCGATCCGGCGGCTTCTCGATGAAGTCGAAAGCGCCACGCTGTCCGGCGCGCATCGCATTCTCGAGCGTGGCCTCGCCGGTGATCACGATCACGGCGGTGTCGGGCGCGATCTCGCGGATGCGCCTGAGCGCATCGAGCCCGTGCATGCCGGGCATGGCCAGGTCGAGCAGCACGGCGTCCACCTGGCGGCCGTCCAGCGCCGCGAGCGCGCGGGTGCCGTCCTCGGCTTCGATCACCGAGTGGCCCGCGTGTTCGAGCACGGTGCGGAGCGAGCTGCGCACCGCGTCGTCGTCGTCCACCACCAGCACGTCGAGCGGGTGGCGGCTCACGCTTCCGCTCCCCACGGCAGCGTCACCCGGGCCACCGCGCCGCCTCCTTCGCGATTTTCGATCGTCACGGTGCCTCCATGCTGCGTCACGATGTCGCGCACCAGCGAGAGCCCGAGCCCGCTGCCGCGCTTCTTGGTGCTCACGTACGGCTCGAACAGCCGCTCGCCGATCTCGGCCGCGATCCCGGGCCCGCGATCCCGCACCTCGATCACCACTTCGTTCCGGTCGGAGTTCACCGCGATCTCCACCGGGCCGTTCGGCGAAGCCTCGAGCGCGTTCAACACCAGGTTGTGGAGCGCGCGCGACAGCAGCAGCCGGTCGCAGCGCACCATCACCCGCTCGTTGCCGATCACCGTCACCTGCGATCCGCCCATCACCGCCGCCGCGCGCACCAGCTCCACCAGGTCCAGCTTCTCGAGCTGGGGCTCCGGCAGCCGCGCGTACTGCGAGAACTGATCCGCGAGCCGCCCGAGATGCTCGACCTCGGTGAGCGCCGCGGTGAGGCTCTTCTGCATCGCGCCGCGGCGCTCCCCGGGATCGGAGGCGGTCTCGGATTCGAGAACCTGCAGCGAAAGCCGCATGGGCGTCAACATGTTCCGGAACTCGTGCGCGAGTTTGCGCGCCACGTCGCGCCAGGCCGATTCGCGCTCCGCGCGCTGGAGGGCCGAGCGCGCGACTTCGAGCCGCGCCGCCATGGTGTTGAACGAGGCGCCGAGCGACTTGAGCTCGAGCGTGCCCTCGGGCTCGACCCGCGCGCCGAGATCGCCCGCCGCCACGCGCTCGATCCCGGCGGCGAGGTCGTGGATCGGCTTCGACATCTCGCGGGCGAGCGCGAGCGAAGCCCACACCGCGACCGCCGCCACCACGATCACCATCCCCGCCACGAGCAGCCAGTAGAGCCGGCGCTGGAGGTCGACGTAGACGCCGAGTTGCCGGTAGTACATGGCGCCCTGCGACAGCCGCTCGACCTGGACGAAGAAGTCGGGGTGGACCCAGATCCCGCACACGAGCACCGCGCCGTCGGGCAGCGGCGCGACCCCGGCCAGCGCGCCCGCGCGCGAGCGCAGCAATCCGGACTCGATGGCGCCGCCGACCTCGGACGAGAGATCGCGCGGGGCGCCCACCAGCACCGAGCGCGGCAGCACCTGGTCGACCCGCACCCACGAGCTGTCGGAGCGCCGGTACAGCTCGACGAAGTCGAGACCCGCGCGCTCGAGCCGCGCCACCATCGCGGCACGCTGCCGCGCATCGGGTTTGCCCTTCGGCCACTCGGCGGCGAAGCCGCGCGCCTCGGCGTCCACCATGGTCTCGAGGCGATGGAGCGAGCCGCGTCCGTATTCGAGCCCCGAGTCCAGCGCGCGCTCGACACCCGGCCGATGCCAGCGCGCGATCGAGCGGTCGAGCTGATCGAGGGTGAAGAGCGTGAAGACCAGGGTCGGCAGCAGCGCCAGCGCGAGCAGCGCGAGCAGCAGCCGGGTTCTGAGACTCAATGAGCGCCCGTGTCGCGCGGATTCGGGGGCGGCGCCCCGAGCTGCCCGCACGCGGCCCAGATCTCTCCTCCCAGCGTGTTGCGGACCGTGACGGCCGGCGCCTGCGGGTGCAGACGCCGTGCGAAGGCCTCGACCGCTTCGGGCGAGGGGCGCTTCCACGGCATCCCCGGCACCGGGTTGTACGGAATCAGGTTGATCTTGCTCGGCAGATCGCGCGCGATGCGCGCCAGGCGATCGGCGTCCTCCATGCGGTCGTTGACGCCGGCGAGCAGCGTGTATTCGAGCGTCACGCGGCGGCCGGTCGCGCGCCCGTATTCCTTCGACGCCTCGATCACCTCGGCGAGCGGCCAGCGCTTGTTGATCGGCACCAGCTCGTTCCGGAGCTCGTCGGTGGTCGCATGCAGCGAGAGCGCGAGCCCGAGGGCCAGGCCCTCGGTCGCGAGCCGCTTCATCTGCGGCACCATCCCGCTGGTCGAAACCGTGATGCGCCGCGCTCCGATGTTGAGACCGCGCGGATCGTGGAGCACCCGGATCGCCTGCAACACCGGGTCATAGTTGTGGAGCGGCTCGCCCATTCCCATGAAGACGATGTTGAAGCGGTCGTCTTTCCATCCCAGCCGGTCGCCCATCACCACGACCTGCCCGACGATTTCCGCCGCGGTGAGGTGGCGCTCGAGCCCCATCAGGCCGGTGGCGCAGAACGCACACTTGAGCGCGCAGCCCACCTGGCTCGAGATGCAGTAGGTGAGACGGCGCTCGGTCTGCATCGAGACGCTCTCGACGCGCGCGCCGCCGGCGAGCCCGATCACGAACTTGTGGGTGAGCCCGTCCTTCGTTCCCAGGACCGAGACCGCGGGGTCGAGCTCGATCCGGCACACCTCGGTGAGACGCTCGCGCAGCCGCGCCGGCAGGTTGGTCATCGCCGCGGCGTCGCGCTGGCGCTTCCGGTAGACCCAGGTCATCACCTGGTCCGCGCGGTAGGCCGGCTCGCCAAAGGCTGCAATGCGTCCGGCCAGCTCGTCCCGGGTGAGCCCGAACAGGCGGGGCGGGGCGGGAGCTGCGGAATGCTCCTCGACAGGAAGGGTCATGTTGGAATCGACTCCGGCGGGTGGGGAACGACGGTAACAACCCCTGAAATTGTGGTCAATTGAGAGCGCGTGTTATCCATGCGCCATGCGTGTCGGTGCGATCGACATCGGATCCAACTCGGTGCGGCTGCTGGTGGCCGATGTCACCGGGGAAGGGACCCTCTCCACGGTGGCGCGGGCGGGCGAGCCCTGCCGCCTGGCCTCCGACATGGACCGCACCGGCGAGGTGCGCCGCGAGCTGGCCGAGAAGGCCGCCTCCCTGGTGGCCTCGTTCGCGAACCGCGCCCGCACCATGGGGGCCCGCCACGTGATTGCGGGCGCCACCGCCGCGCTCCGCGGTGCCTCCAACGGGCGCTGGGCGGCCGACCTGATCGGCGAGCGCGCGGGGGTCGAGGTGCGCATTCTGACGGGCGACGAGGAGGCCCGCCTCGTCTACCAGTCGGTGGTGTTCGGACTCGGGGCCATCGGGCAGCGGAACCCCTGCATCGTGTTCGACATCGGGGGCGGCAGCACCGAGGTCGTGAGCGGCGTCGGCGGGGTCGCCGGCCGCTGGGTCAGCCTGCCCCTCGGGGCGGTGACCCTGACCGAGCGGTTCCTCGCGAGCCCGACGAGCGATCCCAGTGGCCCGACGACCGATTCGACGAGCCGCCCCCCCCTGCCCGAGGCAGTCGAGGCGCTCGAGGCCCACGTCGCCGGCCAGCTCGTGCACGCCTGCGCACTCATGCCGACCTCCGCGCCGCTGCTCGCCGGGGTGGGCGGCACCGTGACCGTCATGGGGATGCTGGATCAGAAGATGGTCAACTATGACCCGGCCCTGCTGGAGGGCTACCTGATCCTGTCCGAGCGGGCGAATTCGCTGATCCACGGCATCCTCACCAGCTCCCACAAGGAGCGCCGCTCGTGGCCCGCCATGGGCGAGGGGCGGGCGGATATCGTGGTGGCCGGGGCACTTGTCGTGCGCGGACTCCTCCGGCGCTTCCCCAGCGCGGGGCTGGTCTGCTCGACCCAGGGACTTCGGTACGGGCTCGCCCGGGAGGCCGCCCGGCTGAACGCGGCCTAGACCTTCATTCGGGTGTTGACCGGACCGGATCGAGGGGCAGATACTCTCGACGGCGAACTGAAAAGAAAATGCGTCGATCAAGAGTTTTGACACCGCAGGTCCCCTCAATGACAACCTTGCCTGTGCAACCGGTCCCTCCACCGGACTCGGGCCTTAAAGGTTTTTCCACGAAGGGAAAGACTGGAGGGCAGAATCCATTGAGAAATCAGTTCCGCATCCTGGCCCTGTCGATCCTGGTCGCAGCAGGGATCGGTTGTAGCGCGGGCCTCGCCTCCGACGCCGACGCCGCGGCAACAGCAAAATCTCCAGGGTTCTCCTGGAGGCCGCCAGTCGGTGTCTTCACCGGCGACCCGGACATTGGGTCCAACAAGAACCCACCGCCCGGATCTGTGACTCGCCGTCCCAATGGAGACGAGCGCCCTTCATTCCCTCCGCAGTGGCGTTGGGTCTGGTGGGAAATTCGCGCGAAGTTTGTAAGCGGCGGGTGGTAGTCACGGCCATTCGCTGAACGCTGAACTCGGTTACAGGTCCTCCGATCAAGGCACGGAGGGCGAACGGGCTGCATTACCGAGAGGGATGGGAAACGTGCATCGAGCGATCCCCCCCGATCTGACTCATGGACGTCACCCGGTGCGAAACGGCGCACCGCAACATGAGGCGATCGGCGATCTACATCTGGCGGCTGACAATTTCTCGGGAGCGGCGGAGGAATACCTCGCGGCGCTTCGCGAGGTCGGCCCCAATGAGCCCGCGGAACGCTGCCGGGTGCTCGAACGGCTGGCGCGGGCGGAGACCCGTCGTGGTGAATACGAACGCGCGCGCCGCGCCCTGCGTGAGGCCCGTCACACCGCACGGCTTCTCGACGATCCGCTCGTTATCGCCCGCATTGCTGCGGGGTTCGCCCACGTCGCGGCACAGGTCGGGCAGTACCAGCGCGGCCGGCGCTACGGGCTCTTCGCATACCGCCGGCTCCGCAATTCGGACGACCATCAGTCCGTGGGTCGCGTGGAGGTCACGATCGGACTCTGCGCCGCGCGTCTCGGGAAAACCGCCGAGGCGATCGACTGGCTGCAGAGTGCGGCCGCGACCTTCCGCCGGATCGAGGATCCCGACGGACTCGTCACCGCCCTCAACAACCTCGGCCTGGTCTACAAGAATCTCCGCGAGTGGCGGGAAGCCACCCGTTATCTGGAGCAGGCCATGAGGCTCGACGAACGCGCGGGCCTCTATTCGCGAATGCTGGCGCACAGCCAGAACCTCGGCATCATCCGGCTGCGGCTCGGCCAGTGGGATCTTGCCGAGGAGAACTTCCGGACTACGCTGCGCATCGCGCGCGAAACCGGATACCAGCAGGGCGAGGCCGCGGCGCTGCTCGCCACCGGCCTGCTCGCACGCCGTCGCCGCCAGTCGGAGCGCGCCGAGGAGCACTACAAGCAGGCGCTCGAGCTCGCGACCAAGGTCGGCGCCCGTCGCGAGGCCATCCTGGCCCGCGAGTTCCTGGGCGAGCTGCTGCTCGACAAGGGCGAGGGGCTCGCGGCTCTCGGCCTGCTCGAGCCCGCGCTCGAAGAGGCGATCTCGCTCGCGCCGAACGGCGATCTGGTGGTCGAGCTCGAGAATCGGCTCGGCCTCTGCCTGCTGATGCTCGAGCGCCGCGAGGAGGCCCAGGTCCGCCTCACCCGCGCACTCACGCTCGCCGAGGGGCTCGCCGACCGCAGCGAGGTGGCCTTTGCCCAACGTGCGCTCGCGCGTGTCGAAGCGGCGCGCGGCAACGTCATCGGCATGGAGTCGAACCTCACCGCCGCCGAGCGCGCCTACGAGGAACTGGGCGAGACCTGCGAGCTGGCGCTCACGCTGGCGGCGCGGGCCGAGTGCATGCTCATGCTCCCGACCGGCGTGCGGCTTCGGATCTCGCTCGAGCCGGCGTCGGATGCCGCCAAGCGCGCGGCCGCGCTGTTCCGCCAGCTCTCGGTCCCGGCCGCCGCGGCCGAGGCGATGCTCACCCTCGCCCGCCTGATGGCCGAGCGCGAGCACTACGACCAGGCGGTCGGCCTGCTCGAGAACGCCGAGCAGTGGCTCGCCGAGGCCAAGGATCCCGAGACCGGCGACCGCGCGAAGACTCTGAGACGCGAGATCGAGCGCCAGTACGTCGCGGTCTCGCTCTCCACGTGCAACGAGTTCCGAGCTCTCGAAGAGGCCAACCGCCTGTTCCGGGAAACGTCGGACATGGACGGCCTCCTGGCGCAGATCGTGAAACTGGCGGTCGAGAATACCGGAGGCGACCGCGGATTCGTGGCGTTCAGCGGGGGAGGCCGTCTCGATGTGGTCGCTTCGCACGGTCTGGGGCGCGATCGCGGGCGGCGCATCCTGACCCTGATCGAAGGCCTCGACGACTCGCGCATCCTCGACTCCGGTCCGCTCTTCTCGAGCCGCGTCACCGCCGATCCGCGCTTCGCGCAGGGGCTGGGAGATGCGCTCGAAGGCGTGGGCTCGCTGGTGTGCGTGCCGCTCCACTTCCCGTCGCAGTCGGTCGGTCTCGTCTACGTGGACCGCCTGAACGACAACCTCCTCGGCGCCTTCAAGCAGCGCGAGCTGAACCTGCTCGCCGTGCTGTCGACCAGTGCCGCGGTGGCGATCGTCGAGGCCCAGCGTTCGGTGCTGCTCGCCGAGAACCGCGAGCTGCGCGGGCGGCTCAAGCCGAGCCCCGGGCTCGACCGCGTGATCACCGAGTCGCGCGAGATGCACCAGATCCTGCGGCTCATCTCCAAGGTCGGCGACAGCAACGCCACCGTGCTGTTCATGGGCGAGACCGGCACCGGCAAGGGCCTGCTGGCCAAGAGCCTCCACGAGGTCTCGAACCGCCGCGACCGTCAGTTCGTCCAGGTGAACTGTGCCGCCCTTCCCGAGCAGCTCCTCGAGAGCGAGCTCTTCGGCTACGTGCAGGGCGCCTTCACCGGCGCGCTGCGCGACAAGGTCGGCCTCTTCGAGGAGGCCCAGGGCGGCACCATCTTCCTCGACGAGATCGAGAAGGTGCCCGAGACGGTGCAGGCCAAGCTGCTGCACGTGCTCGACACGAGCGAGATCCGGCCGCTCGGCGCCACGCGCTCGCGGAAGGTGGACGTGCGGGTGGTCTGCGCCACCGGCTGCGATCTCCGCGACCGCATCCGCGAGGGGCGCTTCCTCGAGGATCTCTATTACCGGCTCAACGACATCTCGATCCGGGTGCCTGCGCTGCGCGAGCGTCGCGAGGACGTTCCGATCCTGGCCCAGCACTTCCTCGAGCATTACGGACGCCAGATGGAGAAGCGGGTCGCCGGCTTCTCGCCCGCCGTGATGAAGACCTTCATGGACGCCGAATGGCGCGGCAACGTCCGCGAGCTGGAGAAGACCGTGAAGCGCCTGCTGGTGCTCGCCGACGAAGGGGACACGCTCGACGTCGACCTGCTCCCGGTCGAGATGCGGCCCAGCGCCTCCGACAGGGCCGCCACGGCGACCGCCACCGCGACCGGCAACGGCCATGGTTCGCTCCGCTCGAACGTCTCCGAGCTCGAGCGGCGGATGATCGCCGAGGCCCTCGAGCGCAACGGCTGGAACAAGGCGCGCGTCGCGCGCGAGCTCGGGCTCAGCTACCCGACGCTGCTCTCCAAGATCCGGCTCTTCGGGATTCTCAAGTCCTGAACCGGGCGCGCCTGCGCCCGCAGTTTCGAGTCGATCTTGGCAACCGTCCCTCTCTCCGAATCGCCGACGCCGCTCCTCAATGTAACCGGTCTCAAAACCCTTCGAGTTTCCGCTCCGGGTATCAATCTCCTTTTCATTCCCGTCATCGTTTGCAGTGATGAGAGATACGGGTGTGGTGCCCACTTCCACCCGATGCGGCAGTGAAAGCGTTTGAGATTCCGACTGTCGTGACGCTCGCGACCGCGCGCCGAAGGATCCTCGACATCCGTTGCGGCCCAACGAGTTGAGAATGAGTCCGGGATTCGTCACATCGATGGCACACGAGGTGCTGTAGTAAACCCATCGGAGGGGGGGGACCTCCAAACAAGGTTGGTCGCAAGGCCAACTGGATTCATCTGAGCTAGCCGGTTCTGTAGAGCCCGGTCGCGGGTTTCGAGCCCCAGTCCACCAAGACAACGTATCGGGCTCTACATCCGGCTAGCTTGGAGTTTCACCCGAACGAGAGAACAAGTTACCCGGCGACGCTGAGCGAGCAGTGACTGCAACGGGGAAGCCGAACACCTGCCTTGAACCCCCGTTGGTATGGAGGTGGCGACGCTCGCCGGGATGTATGGACACCGGTCCAGGCACATTGGCCAACACAGGGGGATGTCTCGGCTGATGATGCCGGCTCTTCGACCGGTGTCCTTTTTTTCTGGTCACTCGAAATTGTGTGAGACCCATTTTCGAGCCCCGCCGCCCGCCTGAGCATCGCGCTTCCTGGGCAGCCTCCCCGGCCTGGACCCGTCGGGACGACCCGAACACCTTCTTCCGCGCACAACCGACACAACAGGTGTCGCTACCTTGCGACCCTCCAGGGCGCTGGGTCGTCTGACGCATTCCACGATCGCCCCTGGAAACCCTCAGAAATCCTGGGAAATCCTCGGTCATCCACGTGTTTCGGGGACCGCGCCGCGTGGCATGCCCCTTGCCGTTTCAGCGGTAAGGCCTTCCCGCAACGGGAAGAAGGAGGAACTCGTGAGATACGCGCTTGCGATACTGCTCGCCCTGGCCACTGCCGGCTGTCACGAAGACCCGGTGTCGGTGCGCGACATCGCCGCACCGGCCGCCCCGCGAGGCCTCTTCAGCACCACCAGTGACGGTGCGGTCACCCTGCGCTGGCTCGCCAACACTGAAGGGGACGTGGCGGGTTACCGCATCTACTGGTCGACCTGCGCGAACGGCCCGGCCTGCCCGTACGACCTGATCGGATCGACCGGCGGGACCACCTACCAGGTCACCAACCTCCCGAACGGCGTCACCTACTTCTACGCGGTGGCCGCCTTCGACGCGGCGGGGAACGAGAGCGACCTCACCTACGAGAACATCTTCGACACCCCGCGGCCGGCCGGCAGCGGGCTCTTGCTCACCAACGTGTTCGTGGACTCGCTCCACGCGGGCTATGACTTCTCGGCCTACACGATCACCTCCTACAGCGCCCCCAACGCGGACATCTTCTTCTCCCGTCAGGGCAGCCTGAGCGAGATGATCGCGCCCTTCACCGACACCGACATCCAGGACGCGGGTTTCGCCACCACCCTGGACGCCGTCGACGTCGCCCCGGCAGCGGGCTGGTCCCCGACCGGGACGGTCGAGCTGATTCTGGGTCACTGCTATGTGGTGTGGACCCACGACAACCACTTCGCCAAGTTCCGGGTCACCCGCCTCACGGCGACCGCCGTGGAGATGGACTGGGCCTACCAGGTGGCGGAGGGCAACCCCGAGCTCAAGGCGAAGCGCACCGTCCCCGGCCCACGCCGGCTGCGGACGGTCGCCCCGCGGGGCGCCTGAGGGGGAAGGGAGCAGGGCGGTGCCGACCAGACGGAGCAACCGGAAGAGCGGAGAGACCGCTCCGAAACGGGGACGGATCGCCGCGGAGCAGCGGGAATCAGAGGTAAATGGACGCCGGTGGAGTTACAGTCAGCACCGGCCGCAGCCCCGGGCATCATCGGAAGTGCTCCCACACTCGAGGCCCGGAAGGAGCGCCTTCATGAATACCGCGTACCGCAGCATCGCCGTCGTCGCGCTTCTGGTCGCGATGCCCGCCGTCGCACTCAGCGCTCCGCTCTCGGTCGAAGTGACCTCCGACCGCGGTCCGGATGCGGTGTACCAGTCCGAGGAAGTCCTCGATCTCAGCGTGCGTCTGTCGAGCGACGCCTATCTGCTCCTCTACGAGATCGACTCCGAGGGCACGGTCCAGGTGATCTACCCCGGCCCCGGAATGACGGGTCTTCTCGACGGCGGTCGCACGCAGCGGATCGCCGATCAGTTCCCGGACCAGGAGCTCGTCGTCCAGGGACCGGTCGGCCAGGGTTACGTGGTCGCGATCGCCTCGCGTGAGCCGTTCCTCGATCTGCCGTGGTATCTCCGCCCGCCAAACACGCAGGGGGATCAGCTCGGCTACGCGGGCGAGCCGGTCGAGGAGGAAGGCGTCACCAATGAAGGGCGCGTGGTGGGCGATCCGTTCGTCGCGATGGAACGGATCCGCCGCCGCGTCGTGAAGGACAACCAGGATCCCGACGCGTTCGGCACCGCCTACCTGTCCTACTACGTGCACGAGAAGGTCGCCTACCCGCGCTACCTCTGCGAAGACTGTCATCGCCCCGGTCACTGGTCGTGGTACGACGGATACGATCCCTATTACACGACGTGCTCGGCGGTCACCGTGCGCGTGAACTGGGGCTGGTACTGGGGCCCGGGCTACTGGTTCGGCTCCGTTCCCTACTACGTCTACGCGCCGGCCTACTGGCCGTACGCGTACGCGGTCCCATCCTCCGGATGGTGGTGCTCGTGGGACGGCTGGGCGTCGTGGTGCTCGACCTGGCCGCAGACGGTTCGCTACAAGGCGGCGTTGCCCGTCGGCTACGTCTCGCCGGCCGACTACGATCGCAAGTATCGCCGCGGCGAGGTCGGACCTCCGCCCGGATATCTCACCCGCACGAACGGCGCGACCGGGCGCCGCGGCCGTGACGTCGTCGTCGGACGCAACGGCGGAAACGGCGGCGGCACCCTGGCAGGGAACCGCGGCGACGTCGGGCGCAACCAGCCCTCGACCGGCCGCACCCGCACCGGTGACCTCGTGGGACGCAACGGACGTTCGGGCTCTGCGAACGAGCTCGGAGCATGGCGTCGCGCCGATCCCGGCGTCGGGCGGCTCACTCGCTCGGCCGGCGGCGATACGCGTGGCACCGATCTCCGCACCCAGGGCCGTCAGGCGGCCGGCCGCTGGCGCACGCGGCTCGAGGCCGGCACCGCACGCGGAGTGACGCGCGGACGCAGCGGAGCTTCGAACGAGACGCGCGGAGTGACGCGCGGAGACATGGGCGGGTCGTACGCGCCGCGCAGCACGAGCGGCGGTCGTTCGGGCCGGTCCTACTCACGCGGGCCCGCAACCAGCTCGTACGAATCGCCCCGGTGGCGGCCCGAGGACGCGCCGCCCGTCGACCTGGGGTCGAACGATGCCGCTCCGGTGTACCGCAACGGCCGGGGAGATAACTCCGGGTCCGCCCCGGGATTCAAGAACAGCGGTGGAAACGTGACGCAGGGATCGGCCGACTGGGGTAGAAACGCGGGCGGCATCAGCCAGTGGTCCGGCCCGTTCGGCAGCCCGCAGGCTTCAGGCGGTGGGCCCGCCTCGAGCGGCGGACGAGCCTCGACCGGTGGAGGCGCCAGGACACACCGTTAGCGCATCCGCGGCGGCCGTCTGGCAGACCGCGTCGGCATCGGGCACTATGCCGGAACTGCACGGCGAGGGCGGACCTCTAGTCGGGTCCGCCCCGCGTCGTTCCGGCATCCTCTTTCCAATCGAGATCCTGGGGGACGAGTGAGATCACGCTTGGGCGTCGCGTCGGCGCTGCTGTTGATTGCCGTGGCTCCGGCCGCCGCCGCGACGTCCGGATTCGCGTTCCTCGAGGTGCCGGTCGGCGCGCGCGCCGCGGCCCTCGGTGGCGCGTTCACCTCGCTCTCGGACGGCGCCGAGTCCATGTTCTGGAACGTCGCCGGGGTCTCCGCCACGAAGAAGCTCGAGGTCACGGCGTCGCACTCGGAGCTGCTGCTGAATCTACGTCACGAGGGTTTCGCCGTGGCGTTCCCGGCGATGGGCGGCGGACTCGGCGCCTCGGTGCGCGCGCTCTACACCGAGCCCATCACCGAGCGCGACGAACTCGGCAACGAGATCGGAACCTTCGGCTCGCACGACCTCGAGTTCTCGATTGCCCACGGCCGGAAGATCGGCGAGGCGTTCTCGGCGGGCGTCTCGGCGCAGATCGTCCGGGAGCGCATCGCCAGCTACTCCACGACCACGTGGTCGGTCGGCTTTGGCGGCGGGTGGTCGCCACCCTCGCTCCCGGGCGTGCGCGCAGCGCTCGCGGTCGAGCACCTCGGCCCCGCGGCCCACTACGACATCGCGGGATCCCAGGGTGACCCGGTGGAGCTTCCGGCCGCGGTCCAGGGCGGCTTCTCCTATTCCCGCGAGCTCCAGGCGGTGACGCTCCGCGGCGGGCTCGAAGGACGCTGGACCAGCGGCCGGACCGGCATCGGCATGCTCGGCGCCGAGCTCGATCATTCGTCGGGTGCGGCGCTGCGCGCCGGGTATCGCGCGAACGACGATGCCACCACCTTCAGTGCGGGTGCCGGCTGGCGGAACGCGCAGCTCGCGCTCGACTACGCGTGGGTGCCCTACCAGCTCGATCTCGGCGACGCCCACCGCTTTTCGATCACGGCGCGCTTCTGAACGTCTCCATCCGGAAGACGCCGTTCTCGAGCACCAGGTAGGAGTAGTGCCGGATCCAGTCGCCGAGCACGAAGAACTCGCCGGCGGCGCTGCGGTCCTCGAGCATGTGGTGGAAGTGGCCGATCATCACCGTGTCGAAACCCTCCCGGAAGCGCGGTTCGGCCACCTCGCGGCGCAGCCAGGCCGCATCGAGCGGCCGCTCGTCTCGCGAGTGCCGCGACCAGCCCGACACCCACTCCGCGAACGGGATGCCGAGATCGGGATGGACCAGGCGATAGAGGGCGATGCAGGCCGGGTTGCGGAGCACCTTCTTGAGCATCCGGTAGCCGAGGTCGCCACCCACGATGCCGTCCCCGTGGTGGATCCAGAGGTGCCGGCCCTGCAGCGTCAGGGAGAGCGGGTTCTCGCGCACCTCGACACCCAGCTCCTTCTGGAGGAAGTCGCCGATCCAGAAGTCGTGATTGCCGCCGAGGTAGGTGACGGGCATGCCGCCGGCGCGCAGCCGGCCGAGTGCGGTGAGCACCTGGAAATGGCGGCGCGGAATCGCGGTCCGGTACTCGAACCAGAAGTCGAAGAGATCGCCGACAACGTAGAGCGCGGCGGCGCGGCCCTCGAGGGAGCCCAGGAATTCGAGCAGCCGGCGCTCGCGGGCGGCATCTTCTCCGGGAGGCCCGGCGCCGAGGTGCGCGTCGGAGAAGAAGTACACGGCCCCGGGCATGCGGCGCAGTCTAGCAGAGGTGCATGGGGCCGCCGGGAGGCGGCCGCGCCGGCGCCCGGACGACCGCGACACCGACACCGGGCACGCCCGGCGCGTTCGTGCCCGCTTCCGGCCCGGTCGGCGGCGAGCGCAACCAATTTTGACGGTAAGCTGACAGCCGCAAGGGGGCTGTCGATAACCTCAATGGAAACCCCAGACATGGGACCTGTCTTCGAAGCGTTTCAAGATCCATAATTCGGCAAACGGAACCGGCGGACCGCGCGGCCGGGGACCAGGGAGAAGATCGCATGAACAGTCAGCCAGTTCGTCCGCGCAGCTATTTCGTGGCAGCCGCAGCGCTGATCGCGTTCGGGCTCGTCGTCGGGCTCGGCTTGAGCGCAACGCTCCGGATGAGCACGCCCACCGACGCGAAGCCGGCAGCGGCCCAGCCGGCGGTGGTGACCGGTGACACGCCCGAGAGCCCGTTCGTCAAAGTGGTCGAGAAGGCGCTTCCGGCCGTGGTCTTCATCGACGTCCGCAAGAAGACGGCCGGCCAGAACGGCGATCCGCAGGACGAGCTGCTGCGACGCTTCTTCGGCGACAACACGCCGCGGCGCCAGCAGACCCAGCCCAGCTCGGGCTCGGGTTTCATCATCGACGGACAGGGCCACGTGCTCACCAACAATCACGTCGTGCGCGACGCCGGCGAGATCACGGTGACGCTCAACGACAAGCGCTCGTTCAAGGCGACGGTGGTCGGCGCCGATCCCGAGACCGACGTCGCGGTCATCAAGATCGCCGGCGACCAGCTCCCGTGGTTGCCGCTCGGCGACTCGGACAAGCTCCGGGTCGGTGACTGGGCGATCGCGATCGGCAACCCGCTCGGCATGCTGCGCGGTTCGGTGACGGTCGGCATCATCAGCGCCCAGGGTCGATCGGACCTCAACATCTTCGGCGGCTCGCCCGCCTTCCAGGATTTCATCCAGACCGACGCGTCGATCAACTTCGGCAACTCGGGCGGCCCGCTCTGCAACATCCGCGGCGAGGTGATCGGCATCAACACCGCGATCAACCCGAGCGGCCAGGGCATCGGCTTCGCGATTCCGATCAATCTCGCGAAGCACGTCTCCGAGCAGCTCATCGCGAACGGCAATGTGCGCCGCGCGATGCTGGGCGTCTATCTCGCCGAGCTCACGCCGGAGCTGGCGGAGGGCTTCGGGATCAAGAACCCGAAGGGCGTGCTCATCCAGAACGTGATGGATGACTCGCCCGCCGCGAAGGCCGGCCTCAAGCGCAACGACGTCGTGATCGAGTTCGACGGCCAGCCGGTGTCCGAGCTCCAGAAGTTCCGGCTCAAGGTTGCCGATACCCCGGCCGGGAAGCCGATGCCCATCACCGTGCTGCGTGACGGCAAGGTGATGAAGTTCACGGTCACGCTCACCGACCGGCCCGAGGAACAGGCGCTCGCCAAGGCCACCCCCGGTGACAGCACCGAGGAAGACGCGGTGGCCGGGCTCCAGGTGCGGACCCTGAGCGACGACGAGCGTCGCGCGGCGAAACTCAATTCCGGCGTCATGGTAAGTTTCGTCGCCTCGGGGAGCATCGCCGAGGAGGCCGGCATCGAAGCCGGCGACGTCATCGAGGAAGTGGGCGGGAAGCCCGTGACCTCGGCCGCCGACTTCTCCAAGGGGCTCGCGGAGGCGAAGAAGGCCCGCAAGCACGCCGTGCTGCTGGTGAACGCGGGAGCGAGCGGCAACACCCGCTTCGTGGCGCTGCGTCTCGAATAGGTTTGGGAACCAAGTCAGGGAGGCGGCGTGACGCCGCCTCCGGCCAGGGAGGCCACTTCATCCGCGTGCGCAAACTCATCGCCATCCTGATTGCCGGCGCCGTCCTCGCTCTCTCCGGAGCGGGGACGGCGTCTGCTCAGGGGGCGGCGAGTGCGACCGCCACGGCCCCCATGCTGTCGGCAATGCGCTCGTGGTCGTCGCCGACCAGCACCCGCGTCGTGTTCGACTTCAACACCATCGTGAACCCGGTGGCGCCCGATTCCGGGATCACCCGCCACCTCGTGCTGATGATTCCGGGCGAGCAGCTCACCCTCGGCAGCGGAGTGCCGCGCATCCTCGGGGTGCACGACGGCACCGTGGACTCGATCGAGGTCGACTGGCCGGTCGAAGGCACCCGCATCAACCTTCACATGTCGGCCGAGACCAAGTTCCACGTCTTCCCGCTGGTTGCGAACGAGGCGAAGCCGTTCCGCTTCGTGGTGGACGTCGCCCGCCCGGGCGGCCAGGTGGCGGAGGAGAAGCGCATCGAGAAGATCGCGGTCGCGAAGAAGTCGGACCGCATCCGGATCGTGGCGGTGGACGCCGGTCACGGCGGCGAGGACACCGGGGCGCGTGGGCCGCGCGGTGTGCTCGAGAAGAGAGTGACCCTCGCGGTCGCCAAGGCCACCGTCGATGAGCTGAACAGGATCCCCGGAGTTCGCGGTGTGCTGATCCGGGAAGGCGACTACTTCATTCCGCTCCACGAGCGGTTCCGCAAGGCCGAGAAGATGAAGGCCGATGTGTTCGTCAGCATTCACGCCAACTCTTCGAAGCGGCGGGGTCGCGGCAGTGGCAGCGAGGTCTACTTCCTCTCGCTGCGCGGAGCGAGCTCACAGTCGGACGCCGATCTCGCCGACCTCGAAAACGCGGCCGACCTGGTGGGCGGGGTGCCGCCACAGACCGAGAACGATCTCGTCAGCATCCTCTACGACGTGAAGCGCTCCTCGGCGCTCCAGCAGAGCCAGCTCCTCGCGGACAACCTGCTCGACCGCCTGGTCGCTTCGCACGAACGGCTCGAGTCGCGCGGCGTGAAGCAGGCCGGCTTCGCGGTGCTCAAGTCGGTGGAGTTTCCCTCGGCGCTCGTCGAGACGGCGTTCATCAACAATCCGGCCGAGGCGAAGCTCCTCGCGAACCCGGAAGTCCAGAAGAAGATGGGCTACCAGATCGCGATGGGCGTGAAATCCTATTTCGAGAAGGCCGGGATCACCCTGGGCGGCTCTGCGTCCGGCGCGGTAACACCCGCCAACTAATCGCCGGTCGTTCCGCCCCGGTGGCGGATGCGGCCTTCCTCCCGGTAGTCGAGCTTCGCACCGCGCGTTTCGAGCCCTTTCACAAACGCCTCCATCGCCTCGCGGACCAGCACGTCGGTCTCCTTGCGGTTCGCGCCCTTCCGCAGCACGTCGGAATCGTCGCCGCCGGTCGCCATGAAATCGTTGATGGCGACGCGATAGGTGCGCGCCTCGTCGAGCCGCGAGCCGTCGGCCAGGGAGATTTCGACCAGCCGCTTCATGCGCTCGCGGCTGGCGTCGAACACGTAGCGGATCCCGCTCGCCTGGGTGACGCGGCCGGTGGCGAGCGCATCCTCGAGCGCGAGACGGACCTGGGCGCCGGTCAGGTCGAGCAGGAAGATGCGATTGTCGAACGGCATGACCTCGTAGATCGCGCCGCGGGTGATCACCCCGGCCTCGAGATCGGCGCGCAGCCCGCCGCTGTTCTGGAACGCGATGTCGGCCGAGGTGGAGACCCGGATCGCGTCGGTCACGAAGTTGCCGAGCGCCGATTCCCCTTCGCGGTTGCGGCGGAGCCGGCGTTCGTTGTGGCCGAGCCGCGTCGCGTTGAGCGGCGCGGTCGCGGCGTCCCAGCGCTCGACCAGGGCAGCGGTCGCAGAATCCGGGGTGACCTCGTCCGCCCACGTGGGTTGGAGGCGCGACCCGTGCGAGATCACGCGGTTGGCGATCGGGTCGATCACGAGATCGGTCACGGCAATCCTCCGCCCGTGCGAGCCCGCGATCGCGCACGGCACGCGGCCGACTTCATCGCACACGTCGTTGTGGCTGTGGCCGCCGAACCAGGCCGCCACACCCGGAACCGCGGCGAGCTCTCTGAGGTCTCCGCCCTTGAGCTCCTGCCCTTTGCCGGCGGTCGCGGGAACATGACCCACGCCGATCACGACATCCGACCGCTTCGCGAGCGCGGGCACGAGCTGCGCGGCAGTCTTCACGTGGTCGCCGAATTGGAGGTGCGCGACGTGCTTCCTCAAAGTGACCGACGGGGTCCGGTCGAAGGAAAGTCCGAGGATCCCGATCTTCACGCCGCGCCGGGTGACGACCGTGTCCGCCCGCGCCCAGTACGGACGCTTGCCCGTCGCGCGCTCGCGGAGGTTGGCGCCGAGCGCCGCGAAGCGCATCTCGCGGATGCGCCTCACCAGCGTATCCGCCCCCCAGTCGAACTCGTGGTTGCCGATCGCAGCCGCGGTGTAGCCGAGTGCATTCATGTGGTCGACCACCGACCGCCCGAAGGAGAGGTTCGAAATCATCGTGCCCTGGAACATGTCGCCGCCGTCGAGCAGCACGGTGCCTTCGGGGTTGTTGGCGCGAAGCCTTGCCACGTGGGCGGCGAGCACCGCGGCGCCACCGACGGCGCGGCCGTCTTCACGGGCACCTGGGTGCATGGCCCCGTGGAAATCGGTCGTTTCGAGAATCTGCACGAGGGGGTAACGCGCGTTGGCGACCAGGGACAGCAGCGTCTCTCGCGTGACCGAGTCCTGCCACACGGTGGCCAGTGAGCGCGCACCCCAGATATCGGTGATCAGGGAACGACGAAACGAGGAGTCGACCGGAACCGCGAGCGCGAAACCCGACAGCCGGGCGGCTTTCTCGCAGGCGACGACAATCGAGCCCACGGTGATCCGCTGCGGGGTTTCTCCGAGACGCCGGCGGGTTTCCTGACGCCAGGCTTCCCGTGATGCCGTGTCCTTCGCGGGCCTCCACTGGAATGCTCGAGCGAGCGTCCATTCGAGATCCGCGCCGGAGGCCGCGGTCCGGTCGCTGAATGTGTTCATCAACTCCACACGGGTCATCACGCCGGCCTGCACCAGCCGGTAGCTGGGCATCGCCTCGGGGATGACCACCTCGGCGCCACTGCCACGGTGCGAGGACGCGGAAGCCGGCGACGCGCCGGCAAGCAGGGCGGCCAGTAGCCAGGAAGCGGTGCGCATGGAGAGCAGGGACGCTAGCACCGGCTTCGAGACGCCGGCAATTTCGCCGCGCACCGGGCCCCGCCTATAGTGACGGCATGTCGGACACCATCCGCTGCGACGATTGCGGTCACGAGAACCCCCCGGGCCGCGATTCCTGCGAGCGCTGCAATTTCCCGCTGCGCGCGAAGCCGGCCGGCGAGGCGCCGGGCGAAGCGCCGGAGCCGGCGGCGCCCGAGTCTCCCGCACCGCCCATCGAAGCCGCGCCGCCCGTCGAGGCGACCCCGGCCCCGGTCGACGCTCCCGGTTCCGCCGCGCGGCCGCTCCCGTTCCGCCCGCTGCGCCGTCCGGTGCGCGGGCCGTCGAACATGCCGACCACCACGCTGTGGCTGGTGTTCGGCGCCTTCGCGGCGCTCGTGGTCCTGTTCACGGCGATCCAGGCCAACGTGCAGCGCGCGGCTCAGCCCGTCGAAGGCGCAGGCGAGGACCAGCAGAAGCGGGCGGATGCTCTCCGCGAGATCCTCGCCCGGGATTCGACCGACGTCGACGCGCGGATCGGCCTCGCCGATGTGCTCTACGACACCGGCAACTGGTCGGAAGCGGTCATCCACTACTCCTCGGCGCTGTCCAAGGATTCGAGCCGGGTCACGGCGATGGTCGATCTCGGCGTCTGCTACTACAACCTCGGAAAGCCCGAACGCGCCGTGCAGCTCTTCGAGGAGGCGCTGCGACGCGATCCGCACCATCCGGTCGCGCTCTTCAACCTCGGCATCGTGAACGAGGGGCGCGGAAAGTACGACGTCGCGATCCAGTATTTCCATCGCGCGCTCGAGAGCGGGCCGCCCGACAACATGCAGCAGCCGATTATGGAGGCCATGCAGCGCGTGCTGCAGAAGAGCGGCAAGAAGGCGCCGCCGCTCCCCAACGGGGGCTGATCAGGGCAGCAGTCGCAGCTCGCGCAGAGCGACCCGTGTATGGGTCGCGCCGTCCCGGGACGCCGCGAGCCGCGCGATCAGACCGACCACGTCCTCCGGCCGGTCCACGTCGTCGAACGTCTCCAGCACCTCGACCGTGACGCCCTGCTCGCGGGCGCGATCCAGCGTGCGCATCAACACCTCGTCCGTTCCCCACGGGATGCGGTCGAAGAGCGGCACCGGCCGCGCCAGGGCGATCAGCGCATAGCCGCCGTCACGCGCCGGTGCTACGCCCACGTCGGCACGCTCGAGCACATCGAACGCGCGATGGATCACGTCCGCACCCAGCTCCGGGCAGTCGGCGCCGATGATCACGACACGATCGCCGGAATCCCGCAGCAGCTCCGTGCTGGCGGCATCGAGACGTGCCCCGAGATCGGCGCCGCGCTGGGCGCGCCACTCCCAGCGGTGCGGGGGGGAGGATTCCGGCGGCTCATCCGCCCAGTACACACGGCGCCGCTCGGCTGCTGCGCGCTCGGCCGCCGTGATCGCATCTGCCAGCATGCCGCGATAGAGCACGAGCGCCTGCGCCGCCGGCAGCGCGGCGAAGAGACGCGTCTTCACGCGGCCCGCTTCGGGCCAGCGGGCGAACACGGCTACCGTCCTCATGGCGCTTTGTTTACCATGGCCGGCCCATGTCTCCTCATCGACGTCTCGGCGCGATCGTCGCGCTGGTTGCTGCCCTCGGGGCCTGGCCCGCGCAGGCTGACGTCCCGCGGCTGCGCCGGGTGCTCATCGTGAGCATCGACGGCCTCCGCCCGGACGCCCTGCTCCGCGCGCGCACGCCGGTCCTGCGCGACCTCATGGACCGCGGCAGCTTCAGCATGTGGGCAATGACCGTGCCCATGGCGGTCACGCTGCCGTCCCACACCTCGATGCTCACCGGCGTTCCGGTCGAGACCCACAAGGTGGACTGGAATGGCGATCCGCCCCCCGGGAAGGACCCCTATCCCAAGCGGCCGACGCTGTTCGAGGTCGCGAAGGCCGCCGGTTACAGCACGGCGCTCGCGGCGGGGAAGTCCAAGTTCATCGCGCTCGTCAAAGCCGGCACGCTCAACCTCGCCTACACCCCCAAGGCAGGCTCGATCGCCACCGACGGCGCCGTCACCGACACGGCCGCGGCCTGGATCGCGCGACGCGCGCCCGAGGTGCTGTTCGTGCACCTGGCCGAAGTCGATGGCGCCGGCCATGATCTCGGCTGGGGCTCGGGCCCGCAGCTCCAGGCCATCGCGACCGCCGACAGCTGCGTCGGCCGGCTGCTCGAAGCCCTGCGCCGCCGCGGCCTGCTCGATTCCACGCTCGTCATCGTGAGCACCGATCACGGCGGGGCCGCGCTCACGCACGGCGCCGACGACGGCCGCAGCCGCTACATTCCGTGGATCATCGTCGGCCCGCAGGTGCGGCGCGGCTTCGATCTCACGCTCGTGCCCGGCTTGAACATTCGAACCGAAGACACATTTGCCACGGCCTGCGCGGTGCTCGGCATCCAGCCGCGCGAGCCGGTCGAAGGCAGTGCCGTGACCGCGGCGTTCGACGTCGCGGGTCACTGAAAGGAATCCCATGACCGACTCCCGCAAGTTCCAGGTCGTCGTGATCGGCACCGGTCCCGGCGGCTACGTCGCCGCGATCCGTGCCGCCCAGCTCGGGCTCAAGACCGCCGTCGTCGAGAAGGACGAGCTGGGCGGCACCTGCCTCAACTGGGGCTGCATCCCGACCAAGGCATGGATCGTCTCGGCGCACCTGCTCGAGCAGATCCGCCACGCGAAGGACTTCGGGATCGAAGTCGGCGAGCCGAAGATCCAGTGGGACTGGCTGCGCGAGCGGAAGAACAAGGTCGTGAAGCAGATGACGGGCGGCGTGAAAACGCTGCTCCAGGGCCGCCAGGTCGAGATCTTCCGCGGCACCGCGGCACTCGCGAGTGCCAACCGCATCATCGTCACCGCGGGCAACACCAAGACCGAGATCACGAGCGACAACATCATCCTCGCGACCGGTGCCGAAGCCACGATCCCTTCCGGGTTCAAGCTCGACGGCGAGCGCGTCATCACGAGCAAGGAGGCGCTCGACCTCACGAAGCAGCCGAAGCGCCTGGCGGTGCTGGGCGGTGGTGTGGTGGGCGCCGAGTTCGCGTGCTTCTTCGCAGCGGTCGGCACCCAGGTGACGCTGATCGAGATGCTGCCGCGCCTGCTGCCGGCCGAGGACGACGAGATTGCCGACACGCTCGCGCGCGAGATGAAGAAGCAGAAGATCGACCTCAACCTCGGCTCCAAGGTGGAGGGGATCAGCGAGAAGGATGGCGCGCTGTCGCTCCAGATCGCGGGCGGGAAGACCGCGGAGGTCGACACCGTGCTGATCGCGACCGGCCGCCGGCCGTTCGCCTCCGGCCTCGGGCTCGAGTCGCTCGGCGTCGCGCGCGGCGATCGCGGCAAGATCTCCGTCAACGACAGGCTCCAGACCTCGCTCAAGGGCGTCTACGCGATCGGCGACGTCACCGACATCAAGCAGCTCGCGCACTTCGCCTCGGCGCAGGGGAAGTCGGCGGTCGAGATCATCGCCGGGCACCCGGCGCAGACCAACTGGCGCGCGGTTCCGGCGGCGACGTTCACGAGCCCCGAGGTCGCGAGCGTGGGGCTGACCGAGCGCGAAGCGGTGGCGGAGGGCCGCAAGGTGAAGGTCGGCCGCTTCCCGTTCCGCGCGCACGGCCGCAACATCGCCGACGGCGAGCTGGCCGGCTTCGTGAAGCTGGTGGGGGACGCCGGCACCGACCAGGTGCTCGGTGCGCACATCATCGGCGCCCGGGCGAGCGAGATCATCCACGAGTGCTCGCTCGCGATCGCCGCCGACCTCAACATGACCGACCTCGCGAAGGCGATCCACGCCCACCCGACCGTGACCGAGGCGATCGGGGAGGCGGCCGAGGATGCGCTCGGACACGCCATCCACCTGATCCGCCAGGAGGCCCGGGCCGCGCGCTAATAAAGCCCTCCCTCGGGCTTTGCGATTCTGAGATAATCGCGCCCTCTTTTCGCCGCGGCTTCCATCCCGCGCGGCCCCGAGTCTCTGAGTTTCCTCTGGCCTCATCCGGCGCTGCCGCGCGCGGGACCCGTTATGGGAGGTGGAAGCATGCGTTCACGGTTCGTTCTCGCCGTCGCTTTCTTCTTCGCCACGACCGTTGCCGCATGGGCGGCGCTGCCGGGCGGCCGCGCTCCCGGCCCGATTCCCGTCACCCCCGAGCCCGAAGCAGTGAGCCAGGAAGGCACGCTGCGCTTCGCGTGGACGCCGCCCGTCGGGGGCACCCACTACGTGCTGCTCGTCTCGCGGACACCGTTCGACGCCCGCGCCTGGACCGAAGCACCGGCGGGTGACGAGTACCGCGTGCTCCGCACGTCACGCCGCGTGGCCTCGCTCGGCGATCTCGGCATGACGCTCGACAACGATGCGCGTCTCTACTGGGCGGTGGGCTCGGCGAACCGCGAGGGTGGACCGCTGACGTTCTCGGAAACGCGTTCGACCGAGGTCTTGAGGAAGTTCAAGAACCGCGTGCAGGCCTCGCCCTATCTCGCGACCTCGCCCATCACCCGGTTCCAGCCCGAATCCGAGGGGCCGCACCGCATCCGCCTCGCCGCGGGCTACGAGATCGACCCCAAGGTGGGTGAGCCGGTGCTGCTGAAGGGCCAGCGCCTGGCCGCGCAGCCGACGAGCGCGCGGCGCACGTACCTCGTCTACTACGGGGATGCCGACCCCGATGCCGCACGCGACCAGGTGATGAGCGCGGGGGGCAAGGTCGTCTCGTACGTGCCGGACCATGCGTTCCTGGTCCGCATGCCGCCCGGCAACTCGACGCTCGCGAGCCCCGGCGGATGGACCGGCGACTTCCAGCCGGCGTACAAGCTGAGCACCACCCTCGATCTCCAGCCCGGGCTTCCGTATGAAGCGACCGTGGTGGTGTTCACGGACGGCGACCTCGCCTCCGTGCGTTCGGCGGCCGAGGCCGCGGGCGCCACTGTCGTCGCCAGCTCGAGCAACGGGATCAACAAGCTCCTCCGCATCTCGGGATCCGGTCCGGTGATGGAGTCGCTGGCGGGACACCCGGACGTGGAATGGATCGAGCGCCACGTGCGCAACGAGGCGTTCAACGTGACCACCCAGTGGATCGTGCAGACCATCGTCGCCAACAACCGGCGGCTGTGGGACCTGGGGATTCACGGCGAGAACCAGGTCATCCACCATTCGGACACCGGCATCAACATGAGTCACGAGCTGTTCAGCGACCCGCTCGTTCCGATCACCAATTACGGGAGCTATCCGACGCACCGCAAGGTGATCTCCTACGACAACGGCTCGCTGAACCCGGGGGCGGCATTCGGGGATCACGGGGACTTCCACGGATCCCACACGGCCGGCACCGCTGCCGGCAGCGATCAGACCATTCCGATAGTGACCCTGGAAGGCGTGGCCAGGGCCGCCAAGATCTGGCACTCCGATCTCTCGGGCGGGGCGCTCGGCACCGGGCTGGATCCGCTGCCCGACCTCAACGACCTGTTCGAGCCGTCCTACATCGGGAACGCCGCCGGCGCCGCCCGCATCTCGACCAGCTCCTGGGGTGCTCCGGTGGCCGGGGCCTACACCGTGGACTCCTGGAACGTGGACCAGTTCATGTGGAACCACCCCGACTACCTGATCCTGTTCGCGAACGGCAATTCCGGACCGGGCGTCAACACGGTGGGCTCCCCGGCCACCGCCAAGAATCTGGTGGGGGTCGGCGGCACCCAGAACGGCACCGGCACCGGCACGGTCAACAATCCGCGGCGGATCTACGCCGCCACCAGCCGGGGCGCGACGGACGACCAGCGGAGGAAGCCCACCATCTGCGCGCCGGCAAATATCGTGACCTCCTCGACCACCGGTACCGCTGACTACCAGGGCTACTCGGGGACCTCCATGGCGACTCCGGCTGCCGCAGGAGCCACCGCGCTGCTGAGGCAGTACGTCACGGAAGGCTGGTATCCAACCGGTACCAAGGTGCCGGCCAACGGCTTCACCCCGTCTGCCGCGCTGCTCAAGGCGATGCTGGTGAATTCCGGCTCGAACGACATGGTGACGTTCGTCGCCCCCGACCAGAACATCGGCTACGGCCGAATCTGTGCCGACACCGTGCTCTACTTTGCGGGCGACAAGAAGCGCCTGCTGCTGATCGACAACACCGAGGGGCTCGCCCAGGGCGAGCAGATCGAATACAAGGTCAACGTCGTCCACGACACGACGTCGCTCGAGGTGGTCCTCTGCTGGACCGACTATCCCGGCAATCCGGCCGTGTTGAACCAGCTCGTGAACAACCTCAACCTCACCGTCACCAACGGCGTCGTGACCTACCGCGGCAACGTCTACACCAACGGATTCTCCTCGACCGGCGGCAGCTTCGACGTCGCCAATGTCGAGGAAGCGGCCCTCGTGCGGTTCCCGGCTCCCGGCCTCTGGACGGTGCGCGTCCAGGCTCCGACCGTTCCCGCCGGTCCGCAGCCGTTCGCGCTCTGCATCACGGGCGGCGTGGGAGTGAACGCCGGTGCGCTGGCGCTCGACCGCGCTTCCTACGGTCCGACCAGCACGGTCGAGATGCAGGTGGTCGACCACAACGCCGGAGCGAGCGTCAACGTGACGATGACCTCGACCAGCGAGCCGGGCGGCGAAACCGTGAATATCCCGGGCGCGGGCGGCGTCTACACGGGCAGCATCCCGCTCTCGCCGCTGGTCGGCGCGGTGGGCGACGGCACGCTCCGGGTCTCGCACGGTGACGTCATCACCGCCACCTACAACGACGCCCTGCCGGCCGCCAGCCTGATCTCCACCGCCACGGTGAACATGCAGGGGCCGATCATCACCAATGTGGGGTCCACGAGCTTCGCTGACGGCCGCGTGGCCGTCAGCTGGAACACCGACAAGAACGCGTCGACCCAGGTCTACTACGGCCTCACGCCGGCGCTCGGCAGCTCGACCACGCTCGATCCGCTCGGTGCGCTCACTCACGGGGTGGTTCTGAGCGGTCTTGTCGCCGAGGGGACTTACTACTACGACGTCGAATCCACGGACCTCTTCGGGAACACGGTCCGGGAGGACAACGGCGGCCAGCACTTCAAGTTCACGGTGAGCCCGCCCGGCGACCTGCTGCTCATCTATGCGGGAGAGTCTTTCGAGCGCGACAGCTACTACGCGGCCAGCCTGGATGAGCTCGGCTGGTTCTACGACGTCTGGAGCGGCTCCAGCTCCGACACGCCGCGGCTCGGCGATCTCGCCACCGGGATGCGCTCCTACGACGTGGTGTGGTGGCAGCCCGGTCTCGAATGGTACCCGGGGTTCAGCGACGTCGCGCGCGACTCGGTGAGCGCCTACCTCGACGGCGGCGGCCGGCTCGCGGTCACCGGCCACGACATCTGCTGGGGCATGGCCGATCCGACCTCGGCCTTCTACACGGCGGCTCGCGCGGCGTGGGTGACTGCCACGCTGCGGACCCAGTACGACAACGACCCGCCGCCCCCGGGATGGGGCACCGTCACCGGCATCGCCCTCGATCCGATCTCCGGCGACTACGTCGGCGGTGTCCCCTACGCGGAGCATCGCGCCGGCGCTTCCGGCGACGAGATCCTGCCCGTCAGCGGTGCGGTCACGTCGTGGATGAGCGGCGACCCGGCCGGGTCCGCCCCCGCCGGCCTGCGCTGGGTGAGCCCGACCCCGGTGGGCACGCCGGGCAGCGGCGTCTGGGGTGGCGCGAATTCGCGGCTCGCAACCATGTATTTCGAGTGGAGCGGGATCAACCCCGCAGCGTTCCCGTCGAGCGTGACCCGCCGCGACGTGATGAAGAAAACCCTGATCTGGCTCATGGGCCGCGACAAGCCGAATGTCGCGGTCACGGCGCCCAACGGCGGCGAGGTGATCACGACCGCGTCGACCAACATCACGTGGACCGAGAGCTCCGACGGCGCCACGGTGACTGCCCGTACGCTCGAATACTCGCTCGACAACGGCCGCTCGTGGACCATCATCACCACGTCCGCGGGTCCGAGCCCGTACGTCTGGAATCTGGGCAGCGTGACCAACTCCGCACTCGCCCGCGTTCGCGTGCGGGTGACGGACAACGGCACCCCCGGCTTCTCCGGCCACGACGTCAGCGATGCGGTCTTCACGCTCAACCGCGTCGGGGGCGATCTCGTGGGTCCGGGCGTGGTCGCGGGCAGCATCCAGTCGAGCCCGCTGCCGATCGTCAATACTTCGGCGGCGACGCTTACCGCGCAGATCTCGGACGCGCTGAACGGCGGCTCCAACATTACCGCCGCCGAGTGGACCTTCGCGGCGTCCCCGCTTCCGGCGGGCAACGCCAACCCCATGACCGGCACCTTCAGCTCGCCGCTCGTCACCGTTTCGGCTTCGCTTCCGACCGGGGTCTTCGCCCCCGGCACGAACAAGCTCTGGGTGCGCGGGCAGGACGCCGCGGGCAACTGGGGGCCGGCGAGCGCGCTCGACATCCTCGTCAACGGCAACGCGGTCATCGGCGTCGACCCGCGGGTCCCGCGGGCGCTCGAGCTGTCGCAGAACGCGCCCAATCCGCTCCAGCGCACCACGCTGATCTCGTTCGGCCTGCCCTCGGCCCAGCGGGTCCGGCTGTCGATCTTCGACGTGGGCGGCCGGCGCATCCGTGATCTCGCAGACGGCGCCTACCCGGCGGGCGTGCACTCCCTGATGTGGGATCGCGCCGATGAGAGCGGCCGGCCGGTGCAGCCGGGCGTCTACTACTACCGGCTCACGACCCAGTTCTCGAGGCTCCAGCGGAAGATGGTCGTGCTGAACTGATGCGCGCAAGGTGCTCACGACGGGGCGGCTCCACGGCCGCCCCGTCGATGTTTGTCGGGGGCGCCGGGTGCCGCTCCTTGGGGTCTGGTTGTGTCCACTGCCGTGAATCGCTGAGAATGCCCCCCGAAATTCTGCAGCCCGCGGGCCGGGATCGTCCCGGACTGCAGCCGTTCCTGTCGGGGTCGTGAATGAAACCACCGCATCTCCAGATTCGCGCGGCCACCGACGTCGGACTGCGCCGCTCGCATAACGAGGATCACCACGGCTGGTGGATGGCCGACGGCCAGCCCGGGGACGAGGAGATCGCCGTCCTGGTGGTGGCCGACGGCATGGGCGGCGCCAACGCGGGTGAGGTGGCGAGCCAGATCGCCGTCTACTGCGTGCTCGAGGGCTGCCGCGAGCACGGGCGGAGCGTGGCGCTCAAGGACCTCGCCGCCGCCGTCGAGAAGGCCAACCACACGGTCTACGAGCAGGGGCTCGAGCAGCCGGACCAGCGCGGCATGGGCACCACCTGCACCGCGCTGCTCGTGCGCGGCAGCCAGGCCTGGCAGGCGCACGTCGGCGACAGCCGCATCTATCTCCTCCGCGACGGCATGCTGAAGCAGCTCACCCGCGATCACTCGCTGGTCGCGCAGCTCGTCGAGGGCAACCACCTCACGCCCGAGCAGGCCCGCCAGGACCCGCGCCGCAACGTGGTCACGCGGTGCCTCGGCGCCGGCCCCACCGTCGACGTCGACCTCGCCGAGATCGAGGGCGGCATCGTGCCGGGCGACACGTTCCTGCTCTGCACCGACGGGCTCCACGGCGTGGTGGACGATCGCGAGATCCAGATGCTGGGTTCCGAGAAGGATCTCGGCAAGGCGTGCTACCGCTCGATCGACCTCGCGCGCGACCGTGGCGGTCCGGACAACATCACCGTCATCGTGATGCGGGCGGGAGGCGCGCGGTGAAGGGTACCGTGGTGGCGATCCGTCTCAACGTGGGATCGCGCGCGCCGCTCGAGCCGGCCGATCGCGCCACCGCGGTGACCGGCGCCGGCCTCCAGGGCGACCGCCACTCGCGGCCCGGCGGCCGCCGCCAGGTCCTGCTCGTGGAGGAGGAAGTGCTCGGCCGGCTCGGTCTCGGGCCCGGCGCGGTGCGTGAGCAGATCACCGTGCGCGGCGTTCCGCTCGACTCGCTCACCGAGGGCGGGCGGCTCCGTCTCGGCGCCGCGATCGTCGAGGTGCGCGAGATGTGCGAGCCGTGCTCGCGCATGGACGAAATCCGCTCCGGGCTCCGCGTCGAGCTGGAAGGCCGGCGCGGCCGTTTCGTGCACGTGGTCCAGGGCGGCGACATCGCCGTCGGGGATCCGATCGAGGCTCTCTAGAAGGAGCGACTCCCTGCAGCGCACCCTGGCGGCGACCGTGGTCTTCGCGCTGGTCGCGATCTCGGTGGTTGCGCTGCTGTCGTGGGTCTCCTACGGCCAGGTGCGGGGCGCCCTCGAGGATGCGTTCGAGGGCCGGCTCCTCGGAATCGCCGACGCCGTCGCCTCGCAGGTCGCACCCGAGGACGTCGCCGACGTCCGGCGCCTCGGCTTCGACGGCACCGGCTACGCAACGCTCCAGCTCCAGCTCGAGGAGCTGCGGACCACGGCGGGGATCGCCGCCGCCGCAGTGGTGGACACCGCCCGTCGCGTGCTCTACGACACCCGCGGCGAGGATCGATCCCTCCAGCCGGCCGCCTGGGACACTGCCGCGAGCGGGAGTCTCACACGGGCGCTGGCCGGGAAAGCCGCGATCTCCCTGATGTTCCTGGGCACCGATGCGCCGCGGCGCGCCGGATTCGCTCCCGTGCTCGACGACCGCGGGCGGACGGTGGCGGTGGTGGCGATCGAGGCCCGTGTCGACTACCTTCCGGTGCTGTCCGATTTCGGGCGTTCCCTCGTGCTGACGACGGCGTTGATCGCGCTGGCGCTCGCCGGATTCGGTGCCCTGCTGGTGCGGGGCGCATGGTCGGCGGCGCGGCTCGAGCGGCGTTTGTCGCGCGCGGAGAACCTCGCCGCCATGGGACGCCTGACGGCCACGCTGGCTCACGAGATCAAGAATCCGCTCGCCGTGATCCGGGGCTCCGCCTCGCGTCTCGGCAAACTGGCGCCGGAAGCCGATCGCATGTCGCAGTTCATCGTCGAAGAATCCGACCGGTTGTCGCGCACGGTGGCGCGCTATCTCGCCTTCGCGCGTGGTGGCGAGGACGCGCCCGGCGAGCCGGCGGACGCGCTCGAAGCGCTGCGTTCGACGCTCGAGCTGCTGGAAGGCGAGATGAAGGAACGTCGCGTGACGCTCGACCTCGCGGCCGGCGGCCCCGAGCACGCGCGCGTGCGGCTCGATCGCGAGTCGCTCAAGCAGGTCTATCTCAACCTGGTGCTGAACGCGATGGAGGCGATGCCCGAGGGCGGCACCCTGAGCGTGCGCCGCGCCGAGCACGGCACGAAGGTCGAAATCGCATTCTCCGACACCGGGGCCGGCATTCCGGCCGAGGTGGTGGCGCGGCTCGGGAACCCGTTCTTCAGCACCAAGGCGCAGGGCACCGGGCTCGGGCTCTTCCTCACGCGGCGGCTCCTGGAAGCCGGCGGCGGCGAGCTCGCGATCGACAGCGCGACCGGCCGCGGCACCACGTGCACCGTGCGGCTGCCGCGGCTCGCCGAGCGCGGGAAAGCTTGAACATGCGCGTGCTCGTGGTGGACGACGAGGTGCGGAACGCCGAGCTCACGGCCCTCGAGCTCGCCGATGCCGGCCACGCGGCCGAGTTCGTGAACGGCAGCAACGCAGCGCTGAAGAAGCTCGAGGCGGCCACCTTCGAAGCGGTCGTCACCGACCTCCGCATGGCGCCGCCCGACGGGCTCGCGCTGCTGCGCGAGGTCAGGTCGCGCTGGCCCGACACCACCGTCGTGCTGATGACCGCCTACGCGAGCCTCGAGACGGCACGCAAGGCGCTGCGCGAGGGCGCCTACGACTACGTCGACAAGGAAGGCAGCTTCCGCGACGAGCTGAAGACGATCCTCGAGAAGGTCGCCCGCGAGCGCGATCTCGTGGCCGAGAACCAGCGGCTCGCCGGGGCGCTGGATTCCGCCGAAGGGCTGGCGGCGGTGGTCGGCGACGCCGCGGCGACGCGCCGCGTCGTGGACCTCGCTCGCAAGGTGGCGCCCACCGATTCGACGGTGCTGCTGCGCGGCGAGAGCGGCACGGGCAAGGATCTCTTCGCGCGCGCGATCCACTTCTCGAGCCGCCGCGCGGCGGGGCCGTGGGTCAAGGTCAACTGCGGCGCGCTGCCGGAGCCGCTGCTCGAGAGCGAGCTGTTCGGCCACGAGAAGGGCGCGTTCACGGGCGCCGTGCGCCAGAAGCACGGGCGCTTCGAGGACGCGCACCGCGGCACCATCTTCCTCGACGAGATCGGCGAGCTGCCCCCGAGTCTCCAGGTGAAGCTCCTGCAGGTGATCGAGGAGAAGACCTTCATGCGCGTGGGCGGGAACCAGCCGGTCACGGTGGACGTGCGCATCCTGGCCGCCACCAACCGCGATCTCGAAACCATGATCCCGGAGCGGCAGTTCCGCGAGGACCTCTTCTTCCGGCTCAACGTGTTTCCGCTGAAACTCCCGGCGCTGCGCGAGCGCCCGGGCGACGTCCCGGCGCTGGTCGCGCACGTGCTGCGGAGCCATGGCGTGTCGCCCGAGCACCTCACCGCCGACGCGCTGCGCTCGCTCGAGAGCTACCCCTGGCCCGGCAACGTGCGCGAGCTGGAGAACACGCTCGAGCGCGCGATGATCCTCGCCGGCACGGACCCGATCGACCTCGAGCATCTTTCCTTCGCGCGTCCCGAGCTCGGCGGAACGCCGGTGGCCGCATCGCACGGCTGGGTGCCGGAGATTCCGCCCGAGGGCCTCTCGCTCGAGACGCTCGAGCGCGAGCTGATTCTCAAGGCGCTCGAACGCTCGCGCGGCAACAAGAGCCAGGCCGCGCGGCTGCTCGGACTCACGCGGCGCACCCTCTACTCGCGCATGGAGCGCCACGGCCTCAGGCGGCCCGGCGAGGCCGACGACAGCGCCGACGAACCGATTGGAGCCGACGCATGAGCTGGCTGCAGATCCTGCGCGGTCTCATCTTCGACAACCTCGGGCTCAAGTTCGTGGCGCTGCTGCTGGCAGTGGTCGTCTACCTCCACGTCTATACCGAGCGGCAGGCGACGATGGTGGTGGCGTTCCCGGTCCAGCTCACCGATCTCGCGGACACGCTCACGCTGAGCGGGCGGCCGCTCCCGGACATCCAGGCCGAGCTGCGCGGCACCGGCAAGCAGCTGATCCGGCTCCGCCTCACCGAGCCGCGACTCAAGGTCTCGCTCGCCGGCGTGGGCCCGGGACGGTTCCAGCGCTCGGTGTCGGTCGAGGACCTGCCGATCCTCGCGCAGGAGGGCATCTCGGTGCTCCGCCTGATCGGCCCGCTGATCGTCGAGGCCGAGATCGAGCGCACGCTCGAGCGCGTGCTGCCGGTGGCGCCGCGGGTCGAAGGCACGCCGGCCGAGGGTTGGGTGTTCGACGGGAGCGTGCTGTGCGAGCCCGCGGAGGTGACCGTCCGCGGACCGGCCGGCGAGATGTCGGGGCTCGACAGCGTGCGTCTCCATCGCGTGCGCATCGACGGCAAGAACACCGTGGTCCGGGCGGACGTCGAGGTGGATTCGCTGCCGCCCTGGTGTCACGCCACGCCGAACGAGGTGACGGTGACGGTTCCGCTCACCCGCCGTCCCTAGAAAATGGATGGGCGCTCCGGCGTGGGAACCGGAGCGCCACGGGACTTTGGCGGGGTAGAAGCCGTGCCGGAGATGGCAGGCTGGGCTGGGTTGAGCACGACCTCGGTGCCCCGCCGACTACGATACAGGGCAAGTGCAGTGCCACCGGAAGCGCGCACTCCATGAACGCGCAGAAACCTCGATCTGACAACGCCGGGCCGCGTGGTGCGGCAGGTCCCCGTCGCACTTCGCGCGACCGGGAGCGCCGCGTTCCGCATCACGCTTCCCGTGCAATGCAAGGTCCGTCGTGGCTGGCACCCACGTTGCTCGTGGCTGTCGCGCTGGTCGTCCGCATCTGGGCGCTGAGATTCGAGCCGTGGGTGACGGTGGACGGCACCGAGTACATCCGCTTCGCCGAGGCGCTCCGGGGCGGACGGGCGTTCGTCTCGATCTTCCCGCCCGGCTACCCGGTGCTGATCGGGCTCGCCCAGGCCCTCGTCGACGACCGCGTGCTCGCGGCCGCGCTCGTCTCGGTGGTCGCCGGCGCCCTGCTGGTGCTGCCGGTGTGGACCCTGGCGCGGGCGGTGGCCGGCCCGCGCTGGGCGATCGTGGCCGGGGGGCTCGTCGCGCTTCATCCGTCGCTGATCGGGTTCTCGACCCTCACCATGTCGGAGTCGGCGTTTCTCCTCGCGGTCTACGCGGCGCTCGCGGTCGGCCCCCTGCTTTCGGGCGGGCTCGCCGGTGCGGCGTTCGCGATCCGCCCCGAGGGCCTGCTGCCGGCACTCGCGCTCGGCGTGCGGCAGGCGTTGAAGCCTGGCCGCCCGCGTCCGCGCGCGATCGCCGTGGGGTGGCTGGTCGCCGGATTCCTGGTGGTCGCGGTTCCCACGTGGACCTGGTTCCACGCGACGCGCGGCGAGTGGACGCTCACGCCCAAGATCTCGGCGTTCCGCGTGGGAGGGGAGAGCTGGCAGGAGCAGGAAAAGCACTTCGGCGCCGCCGAGCCGAAGGCTTCCTACGGGCTCGACCGGCTGACCGCCGACCTCCCGGGGGCACTCGCCCGCTACCCCGCGAACGCGCTCGCTCACGGGCGCTCGCTGCTGCGTCTCTGGCCTCTGCCGCTGCTGGCGCTGTCGCTCATCGGATTCGTGCGGCGGCGCGGCGTCGAGTCGCTGCCGCTCCTTCAGCTGGCCGCGATCCCGCTGCTCGGGCTCTCCGAGCAGCCGCGCTTCGTGCTGGTGGCCATCCCGTCACTGGCGATTCTCGCGACGGTCGCACTGTCCCGCGCGCGGCCGGGAATGCATCGGTATGCGCTCGTCGGGCTCGCACTCGCGGGCGCGATCTGGTGCGGAGTCTCGTTGCGCTCGGACCTGTTGCTGCCGTTCGACGGTTACGAGGAGGCCCATCGCGAGGCCGGGATCTGGCTCGCCGCGGCCTCCGCCAGCGACGACGCGGTGCTCGACCGCAAGCCGTACGTGGCGTTCTACGCCGATCGCCCGTACCGGGTAATGCCCGATGCTCCCTACGACAGCCTGATCGCGTTCACCCGCGCCCGCGACATCCGCTACCTGGTGGTCGACGAAGGCGTGGCGCGTGTTTTCCGCCCGCAGCTGCTCCCGCTGCTCTATGACAGCGCGTTCCGGGACAACGAACGGCGTCTCGAGTGCGTCTACCTCGGGGGACACCATCGCGGGTATTCCATCGGGATCTTCCGGGTGCTCAGACCCGGTGAATCCCCGAGCGGCCGGCCGCCGCACGCGAACATTCGATGGAGCAACTCAACTCTTGACAGTCCCCAGCGCGGCCCCTAGCATTCTTCAGCACTGAGGCAGGGTCCGGTCCCGAGCCGAATTCCCCGCCGCTCAACGGTCCGCGGCCCCGCAGACCCCGGCCGCTTCGAGCCCATCAGGGCACCCCAAAGATCCAATAACCCGCTGTCCAATAACCCGCTGTCCAATAACCCAGCTAAACCAGCCCGAGTTTTTTCGGCCCACCCAATAGCACCGTTCACCAACACCCATCCCACGCGGTCCGGCACGAAGTCGGCCCGCTGAGCCCCCGAGGCTCAAGAGGTTCCCGCGATGGAAACGCAGATCACCAGCCCCCAGACCAGCGCGCAGACCATGGAGCTGCAACAGCTCAAGGCCAAGACCATGTCCGAGCTGCTGCACCTGTCCCAGGAACTCAGCATCCAGGGCACGAGCGGACTCCGGAAGCAGGAGCTGATCTTCAAGATCCTCGAAGCCCAGACCGAGAAGAACGGTCTGATCTTCGCGGAAGGGGTGCTCGAGATCCTGCCCGAGGGCTACGGGTTCCTGCGCTCGCCGACCTACAACTATCTGCCGGGCCCGGACGACATCTACGTCTCGCCGTCCCAGATCAAGCGCTTCGACCTGCACACCGGCGACACGGTTTCCGGTCAGGTGCGGCCGCCCAAGGAAGGCGAACGCTACTTCGCGCTGCTGCGCGTCGAGGCGATCAACTTCGAGAGCCCGGAGACGACGCGCGAGAAAATCCTCTTCGACAACCTGACGCCGCTCTACCCGGACGACAAGCTCAACCTCGAGACCAAGGACCGCTGCATCGAGACGCGGATCATCGACCTGCTGTGCCCGTTCGGGAAGGGCCAGCGCGCGCTGATCACCTCGCCGCCCAAGGCCGGAAAGACGATCCTGCTCCAGAAGATCGCGAACGCGATCACCGAGAACCACCCCGAGGTCATGCTCATCGTGCTCCTGATCGACGAGCGGCCCGAGGAAGTGACCGACATGCAGCGCACCGTGAAGGGCGAGGTGGTGTCCTCCACCTTCGACGAGCCCGCCGAGCGCCACGTGCAGGTCGCGGACATGGTGATCGAGAAGGCGAAGCGCCTGGTCGAGCACAAGCGGGACGTCGTGATCCTGCTCGATTCGATCACGCGTCTCGCGCGCGCCCACAACACCGTGGTGCCGCACTCCGGCAAGATCCTGTCGGGCGGCGTCGACGCCAACGCGCTGCAGCGCCCCAAGCGCTTCTTCGGCTCGGCGCGCAACATCGAGGACGGCGGCTCGCTCACCATCATCGCCACGGCGCTGGTCGAGACCGGCTCGCGCATGGACGAGGTGATCTTCGAGGAGTTCAAGGGCACCGGTAACTCGGAGCTCGTGCTCGACCGCAAGATCTCGGACAAGCGCATCTTCCCGGCGATCGACATCAACAAGTCCGGCACCCGCAAGGAGGAGCTGCTCATGACCCCCGAGACGCTCCAGCGCGTGTGGATCCTGCGCAAGTTCCTGAACGAGCTGAACCCGGTCGAGGCGATGGAGTTCCTGATCAACAAGATGCAGGACTCGAAGACCAACAAGAAGTTCCTGGAGAGCATGAACTCGTAGAGTTCAGCGGTAGATCGAGCGGATCCGTCCCCAGGAACGGTTCTGAACCGGCGTGGCAGCGCAGCCGAGATCGTCTTCATAGGTATTCAGACTCTGCCATTGCACCCAGTTGTACGGGAAGATGTTCTGAAGGTCATATGGCGTCTTCCAAATACGGCACATCGTAACCACGAAGGTGCGGCCGCAGCAGCAGCCGGTGCAAGAACCAGGGCCCATGCTCTTGGCGTTGCTGATCAGTAGCTTGAACGCGAGGTACTCGCCCGGCTCGAGTAGAACGGGTTCCAATGGACCTACTTTCATCCGGAGGCGAACGGCCGAAACCTGAGGCCGATGTGCGCAGCCGAATGGGTCGTTTCGCACGGTATCCACCTGGATGTACCTCCATGCAGGGGAGAATGCTGGATCCATGCAGACTTCCTGAGGCATGTCGCTGAGATCATGGGAAAGGCTCAGCGCTCCCTCCCTGCAGCCCCCTGTACCTATCTTCCACCAGTCCGGTATGGGCAAGTCGCGGCAGCTCCCGAGGATCATGATCTCCAGTTCGAGTTCGATGACGGGGGTGGCCTCGCTCAATATGAGCGTCCCGACGAGAGTCTGATGGCCGTTGTTCGCGTCGCACGCGGAGGCCTTGACGGTGGTTCCGCCTTCGGAGCGACAACGATCCCATGCGAGGGAAAAGTCCTGAGCCTCCGCTTCTGGCATGATCAGGCCATGTCCGACCAGGGGCATCGTCCATAGCGCGACAACGATGGTGCGCCATCCGCGGCTCCAACCATTTTGATTCATGCTCACGAGGGTACTACTCCTGACTGACCTGTCCGTTGAGCAGCGTATTCGCGAAAGCTTCGATCGCCAGCGCGTGATGGCCACCCTGGGTGCCCGCCTCATGCGGGTGGCGCCCGGCGAGGTGGACATCGAGCTGCCCTACCGGGCCGACCTCACCCAGCAGCACGGCTACCTCCACGCGGGCGTGCTCGCCACCATTCTCGACAGCGCCTGCGGCTACGCGGCGTACACGAAGATGCCGGCCGATGCCGCCGTGCTGAGCGTCGAGTTCCGCATTCACATGCTGGCACCCGCCGAAGGGGAGAAGCTCATCGCGCGGGGCCGCGTGGTGCGCGCGGGCCGCACGATCTCGACGTGCCAGGCCGACGGCTACATGGTGAAGGGCGGCGAAGAGCGCCACGTCGCGATGATGACTGGCACCATGATGACGATCCAGGGCCGCGGGCTCACCGGCTGATCGCACCGCTGTTGTTGCAATGAAACAGATGACCATCGCCGAGAACGAAACCTGCCCCGGGGCAGGTTTTTCGTGATGAGCCGAAACATCGATGCGTTGCCACAAACACAGTGCGGCGGGGAGCACTGCGCTCCCCGCCGCGTTCTGTTCTTCAGCTCTACCGGTACATCCCGCGCACCTGACCCCAGGATCTGGCGAGCGCCGGCACTGGCCGGCACCCGGTCGTCGGCGCCTGCCACTCGGCCGGCGCCGACTGATTGATCAGAGTCACCGCGTCGGCCGCATTGAAGAGTGTCATCTGCGACACCATCAATCCGGCCCGCTCACAACACGCATCGCACGCCTCCGGCCCCGTCGTCCCGGCATGGCTGACGCGGAGCTTGAACGCCAGGTATTCCTTCCCCGCCTCGAGGTCGGTCGAGCCGGACGGCAATGTGGCGCCGAGCCGGACGCGACTGAACGTCGAGCTGCCGTGGGGAGGGAGATCCGGCGTCGTGATGACGTCGATCATCGTGGGTGAGGAGATCGCCTGACCGAACCACGGGTCGAAGCAGTTGACCTGGGGCGAATCCAGGAAGTCGAACGAGGTGGTGATCGCCCCTTCGCGACAGCTTCCCGCCGTGGTCTTCCACCAATCCGGCAACGTCGAGTTCGTGCCGATCGTGCCGATGAACACGTACGCCTCCAGCGCGACGAATCCGGAGAATCCCGAGTTCAGCACGAAGGAAGTGACGACGACGTGAGCACCGGCGTCCGTGTCGCAGGCGAATTGCGCTGCTTCACTGGCGCCCTCGAGCGTGCAGCCGTCCCAGCCCATGTGCATCTCGTCGGCCACGACTGCGGTCGGGGATTTCACCGCGAAGATGGCGACGAGGGCCAGGACCAGGAGACTGCGCCCGAGAGGTGGGAGAACGGTCAGGCACCGGAAGAAGTGAAGCGTTGTAGCGGTTGCTTCCATGGCACCTCCTTTTCCGAGACCGGGATCGCGGCCTCCCCGCGGCCGGTCCCGGGGAAAAGGCTACTCCCGTCCCGAAGGTGCCGGGTACAACTGAAATCTGGCCGCCCGAGCGCCCGGAAAACCGCCCCGATGGCGCCCAGGGCGGGCGATCCAGGGACGCGGGCTCACCGGCCCCGCCGCTTGATCTACCGGTACATCCCGCGAACCTGTCCCCAGGACCTGGCGAGTGACGGCACCGGCCGGCATCCCGTCGGGCTCTGCCACTGGATGCGATCGTTCGGCGGATACATCGAGCGCTCTTCAGTCCCGAAGAGTCGCAGCATCGGGGTCACGAGCGCCGCATTCTCGCAGCAGCCGTCGCATCCGCCCGGTCCCGTGGTTCCGGTGTTGCGGATGCGGATCTTGAACGCCAGGTACTCCTGTCCGGCGTTCAGATCAACCGGTCCGCTGGAGAGCCCCGCCTGGAAACGAATCCGTCCGTATGTCGAGCTTCCGTGAGGCGGAAGGTTCGGCGTCGTGACGACGTCTACCAGCAGCCCAGACAGCGCCTGCCCCGACCAGAGATCGAGGCACGATGTCTGCGGCGAGTCGAGGAAGTCGAACGAGAGGGTGATCGCCCCCTCACGACAGGTCCCCGGCCCGGTGCTCCACCAGTCCGGCAGAATGGAATTCGTTCCAAGCGGCCAGCCCAGGTGGATCTCACCTTCCATGCCCTGGAATCCAATGAGTCCGGCGTCCAGCGCGAACGAAGCGACGGCGACGTGCTCGCCGGCATCGGTGTCGCACGCGAAATTCTCGACGCTGGTACCTCCCTCGAGCTCACAGGCGTTCCACGCCATGTGAATCTCGTCGCCGAGCGCGGTCGTCGGAATCGCGATCGCGAGCGCGGCGAGGATCCAGAGCTTGGGACTTCGACCGGGATTAGGAATCCCGATCCGGGAGAGCGAGGGGAAAACCGTGGTAGCGAGTATTCCCATTGGCGCCTCCTGTCTGGAGACCGGGAACGCGGCGTACCCGCGGCCGGTTCCGGGAGAAAGCGTACGCCCGCCCGGCGAGCAGGGGATACGGCTTTTTCAGCCTCGTCAGGCGGCCAGGAGTTAGCCGGGGCGGACCGCCAGCCAGCCGGAGATTCCGCCGGCGATGTCGACGATGGCGTGCAGCGCGATCGGCGCTCCGATGCTCCCCGTAACGAGATAGATCACACCCATGATCAGGCCGACCACGCCGGTCTGCGCCGCGTTTCCGACCCCCTGGTACCAGTGCCCGAAGCCGAACACCGCCGAGGTCACGATCACCGCCACCCAGGCCGGCATGAAGCGCGCGGCGTAGCCGACCAGGAAGCCGCGGTAGAGCACCTCCTCGCAGATGCCGGCGGTGATCGCCAGCGCCGTGAAGAGGCCGAGCTCGGACGTCGTGTGGGGAACCAGACCCGCGACCTCCGCCATTTCGTCCTGCAAGTGCTCGCGCACCGCGGGCTGCGTGGCGATCGCCACGTTCTGGATCGTCAGGAGCGCCACCGCGACCAGCGGCAGCACCACCGTCACCACCAGGCGCCAGCCGCGCGGCCTCGAAAGCCCGAGCATGGGAGCGGTGCGTCCGAATCGCCGCCATGCGAAGGCGAGGACCGCGACCAGCGTCCACTGGATGACGATGGTCATCGCATACATGCCCGAGCGCGCGTTGGGATCGCCCTCGGCCACCCCCTGGAGCAGCCGCGGGAACGCGTAGAACTTGGCGAACAGCGGGAATGCCACCGCGAGCAGGAGTGTGAACGCGTGATCGAAGACTCGCGACGGTTTGGAATGCGGCGTGATCATCGGGCCTCCTCCCATGGAGGGAGCATTGAAGCAAGGCTGCGCCGGAAGCGGTAGGATTTCCCGCCTACGACCGGAGGATCCCGCGATGTCCGAGCTCAAGACCCGACCCACCGGGTCCGTTGACAGGACCCTGACCGGCCGGGGCTAGCGCCACTTGGAATCCGGGGCCTCCTCGGGCATACTCCCTCGCCGCTTCACGACACGGCGGGCCCCGGAAGGTCCCGGGAGCATTCGCCGCTCCGAACCCCAGAGGACAACATGAGAGCCGGAATTCACCCCGTATACGAGCTGCGCGTGTTCCACTGCTATGGCTGCAGCGAAGAGTGGGAGACTCGCACCACGCTCCAGCCGACGTCGAGCGACGGCAAGATCCACCTCGACATCTGCTCCAACTGCCACCCGTTCTTCACCGGGAAGCAGCGCATTCTCGACAAGACGGGTCGCGTCGAGCGCTTCCGCAAGCGCTACACCAAGAAGGGCGAGGCGGAAGCCCCGAAGAGCGAGCAGGAAACGCCGCAGGCTTAACGTCCCGAATACCGGCCTCCGTCCGATGCGCGTTCACGGACGGAGGCCGTTCGTTTACCTTCGCCGGCCGGTGAGGCTGGAAGTCTGGGAGGGTTCGTGCCGTTTCTACCGGTGGGCGGTCAGGCGGTGATCGAGGGCGTCATGATGCGCTCGCCGTCCAAGATCGCGGTCGCGGTGCTGCGGAACGATGGCCAGCTCGGTTTCCTCGAACGCTCGTTCACCTCGATCACCCGCCGCGTGCCGATCCTCGGCCTGCCGATCATCCGCGGCGCGGTGTCGCTCTTCGAGACCCTGTACCTCGGCATCACCGCCCTCAACTTCAGCGCCGACGAGGCGGTGAAGGGCGATCCCGAGGGCCCGCCCGCGAAACCCGGCTCGCGCTGGGACGGGGTGCTCCAGGGCACGGTGGTGGTGTTCTCGTTCGCGATTGGCCTGCTGATGTTCGTCGTGCTGCCGGCCAAGGTCACCGGGTGGCTCGGCTTCCACGACAAGATCGGCTTCGGTCTCGTGGACGGGTTCTTCCGCCTGCTGGCGTTCGTGCTCTACCTGCTGCTCATCAGCCAGTGGCGCGAGATGGCGCGCGTGCTCGGCTATCACGGCGCTGAGCACAAGGCGATCCACGCGCTCGAAAACGGGGCGCCGCTCACGCCGGAGAGTGTGCAGAGCTTCCCGCGGCTGCATCCGCGCTGCGGGACGACGTTCCTGTTCATCGTCGTGGTGGTGAGCATCGTGGTGTTCACGTTCATCGGAAAGCCGCAAAACCTCCGCGACCACCTGGTGCGGATCGCGTTCATGCCGGTCATCGCGGGGGTGGCGTTCGAGTTCATCCGGCTCTCGGGCAAGTACGCCGACCGGCCGGTCGTGAAGTGGCTGGTGTGGCCGGGAATGCAGTTCCAGCGGCTCACGACCCGCGAGCCCACCCTCGACATGTGCCGGGTCGCGATCGAAGCGCTCGAGCGGGTGCGTCACGACGAAACCGTGGTCGAGCTCCAGCGCAAGGGCCAGCGCTCCGACGTGGCCTTCGTCCAATGAGCATGTGGGATGCGGTGAAGAAGCTGGAGGGCCGGTTCGAGGAGCTGACCCGGCTGCTCTCGGACCCGGCGGTGACCGGCGACCCGCGCAAGGTGCGCGACCTCTCGAAGGAGCGCTCGGTGCTGGATAAGACCATGCAGGTGCTCGACGAGTTCCGCCGCGTCGATAAGACCATCGCCGACGACGAGCAGGCGGTGGCTTCGGGCGATGCCGAGCTGGCCGAGCTGGCATCGGCCGAGCTGCCCGAGCTGACCGAGCGTCGCGCCCGGCTCGAGCAGGAGCTGAAGAAGATGCTGCTTCCGCGCGATCCCGATGACGGCAAGAACGTGATCGTCGAGATCCGCGCCGGCACCGGCGGCAACGAGGCCTCGCTGTTCGCGGCCAACCTCTACCGCATGTACACGAAGTACGCGGAGCGACGCGGCTGGAAGCAGGAGGTGCTGAGCTCGAGCCCGTCCGAAGTGGGCGGCTTCAAGGAGCTGGTGTTCCAGCTCTCGGGCGAGGACGTCTACCGCGTGATGAAGTTCGAGAGCGGGGTCCACCGGGTGCAGCGCGTGCCGGAGACCGAGGCCTCAGGCCGCATCCACACCTCGGCGGCCACGGTCGCGGTGCTGCCCGAGGTCGAGGACGTGGACGTCGAGATCGCCGAGAAGGACATCCGAGTCGACGTCTATCGGGCCGGTGGCCCGGGCGGCCAGGGTGTCAACACCACGGACTCGGCGGTGCGCATCACCCACCTGGCCACGAACCTGGTGGTGACCTGCCAGGACGAGCGCTCGCAGATCAAGAACCGCGCGAAGGCGATGAAGGTGCTGCGCGCGCGACTCTACGACCTGAAGCTTCAGGAACAGCAGGCGAAGCAGGCGGCGCAGCGCCGCTCGCAGGTCTCGACCGGAGATCGCAGCGCCAAGATCCGGACCTACAACTTCCCCCAGAGCCGGGTCACCGATCACCGCATCAACCTCACCATCCACAACCTGTCCGACGTGGTGGAGGGCGACCTCGACGAGCTGACCGAGGCGCTCTCGGCTGCCGACTCCGCCGAACGTCTGGAACGGCTCGGCGAAACCGAGGCGAGCCGGAACTGATGCGCTCCTGCCGGCGTCCGCCGGCCGGTTCCATCGTCCACACGCTGACGCCGCGGTCTCCTCCGCGCGTGGCTTTCACGGTGCTTACATCGCGGCACCGCTCGTGCAATGAAATCACGCGCCACGCCCCCCAAGTCCGAGGAGAGCGCCGTGAGCTCTGCACCTTCGATTCCGGGCGTCCGCCCCGCCGTTCCCCTGCCGCGCACCTTCATCGCGATCCTCTTCATTGCACTCTGCTGGGGCGTGGTATCCGCCGCCGGTGCGCGCTCGGCCTTCGCCGAGCTGGGCCCGCTGCCGATCCCGCTGCCCGTCGTCGCGGTGCTCTCGATCTTCAGCAAGGCGGTGGGCGTCCTGGCCGAGGTCAGTTTCTACTGGACGTGGTGGACCGCAGCCGGCGCGCGAATCCGCTTCGGCCCGCTCGTCTTGTGGATCGCCTCCGCGTCGCTGGTGGATGTCGGGTCCGAATGCGTGCGGCTCGTCGCGGTGGCGTCACCGGATTCGGCGGCCTGGCTCGCGCTGTTCACCGGAGGCCAGGCTTCGCGGGAGCTGATGGAGGATTGGCCGTCCATCATGCGCATGGCGTTCGGCGCCACCGGCCTGCTCACGCTCGTCCGCATCGCCATCACGGCGCTCGGCCAGGCCCGTGAGACCGGGCATCGGCTGCGCGGGCCACTGGCACTCACCGCAACCGTGTACGTCACCTCGCGGGTGCTGGTGGCCCTGTTTATCGACGCGTTGCGCGGCGGGAGCCCGCTGTGATCTCACGGCCGCTCACCGGCTGGTTGTGGCGCAGCACCATCGTGCTCGCGACGCTGGTGTCGCTGGCTTCGCTGACGTGGACGCGGCACCAGCGTGCGCTCGAACCGTGGGAGAAGCCGCGCTGGGAGCCTTCTCAATTCACCGAGATCGTCGCATCGCCGGAAACGAACCACGACGGGGAGACGTGGGTCGTACCGGTGAACCTCGGGTGCGGAAGCTGCTTCCGGCGGATCGAGCGCCTCGTGGCGGACGCTGCGCCTGAGACCCGTGTCGCAGTCGCCGCGCTGATCGTGGACACGCCGAGCCGGCCGCTCGCCGATCTGCTCGAGCATCGCGGGGTTCGCCGCGTGTACTGGGACGAGCATCAGGTGTGGCGCCGGCGCTGGGGGCATGCGCTCTATGGAGAGGTGCTGGTGTTCGGGCGCGACGGATCGCTCCGGATCACGGTGCCGCCGGGCATGAACCCGACAGCGCCACGATTCGCTGCTCACGCCCCCGGCAAAACTCCGAGATGAGAGAGGAGGGACGGCAATGGACTACGCGGAACGCTTCGGCGCGTGCATGGAGCTGACCGAAGGCGTCGGTCTCCGAGGCGTGATGTTCTGCCTGTGGCTCGTGTTCTGCACCGACTAGCGCCGCGCGGCCGGACACCGGCCGGCGGTCACCGACAGACGAGGGGAGGGGTGGGATGAACCGGATGGGAGCCTGCACGGCGATCGCCGAGTCCGCGTTCGGTAACTGGTTCGTGGCAGCCATGGTGTGTCTCTTCATCGTGGCGAGCTGCGATTACGCATGAAGGAGACGTGGAATGGAAGCCAATGGATGGAGGGAGCTGATCGAGTACGGCAGCTGCGCGGTCGGGATGTTCATGGCCTTCAACGCTGCGATGGCGGTGAACGCAAGTCTCCAGTGCGCGCGCCTCTTCGTCGCCGAGTCGTGGTAGCTCCCGGAAAGGAATCCGAATCATGGAGTTCGTTGAGCTGACGAAAATGGGCGTGCTGGCCGCGGTGGGGTGCGGTCTCGGGATCAAGGCCATGGTGCTGACCGGCGGCGTGAACGTGGGAGTGAACGCCGCCGCGGTGGGCATGTGTCTCTTCATGATCATCGACGCCTGGGGGGCGTGAGCCGGGTCCTGAGACGGGCGGCACGCTGAAGTATGTTCCCGGCGTGACGCTCACGATCGGACAGGTTCTCGAGGCGGCTGCCGAACGGCTGGCTCCTTCGCCCACGGCCCGGGCCGATGCGGAGGAGCTGGTCGGCCGTCTGCTCGGCCGGAAGCGCGCCGAGCTCTACCTCGAGCGTGCGACACCGCTCGATGCATCAGCCGAGCGCAGGCTCGAAGCGTGGATCGCGCGCCGTCTCGCCGGCGAGCCGGTCCAATACATCACCGGCCGCGCCGCGTTTCGCGGGCTCGACCTCGAGGTCAGCCCCGCGGTCCTGATCCCGCGCCCCGAAACCGAAGTGCTGGTCGAGGTCGCCCTCGAAGCGCTCCGGGCCGAGGCCGGGCGCTGGCCGTCCCCGCGCGTGCTCGACCTCGGAACCGGATCGGGCGCGATCGCGCTCGCGATCGCCGCCGAGTATCCGGCGGCACGGGTGACCGCGGTCGAGCGAAGCCCGGCCGCCCTCGAGATCGCGCATCGCAATGCGGAGGCCCTCGGGCTCGCCGGGCGCGTGCGTTTCGTCGAAGGTTACTGGTTCGACGCGCCGGACGCGGACGAGCGGTTCGAAATGGTGGTCTCGAACCCGCCCTACGTCTCGCCCGCCGAGCGTGACGAGCTGCCCGCCGACGTGAGGGATCACGAGCCCGCCGAGGCGTTGTTCTCGGGCGAGGACGGTCTCGAGGACACCCGCGAAATCCTGGACCGGGCACCTCGCCACCTGGTCGCCGCCGGCCGACTCCTGCTCGAGCTCTCGGAGCGGCGGGCCGCCGAGGTCGCGGCCTGGCTCGAGGGATCGCGCGACTGGGCCGAGGTAGCGGTGCGGAACGATCTCGCGGGGAAGCCCCGCATCCTGGTCGCGATCCGCGAGCGCGGTCCGGCGATCGCTCCCGCCCAGTGGATCGAGGAATAGGCGGCGCTTCAGGCCGCCCGCGACGCTACTTCGCGCCGACCTTTACCTCGGTCTCGTGATCGGCGTAGTGCGAGTCCTGCTCGCCGACCGGGATCGCCACCTTCAGGACGTTCTCCTTGGGCGGGATCGGGCAGTTGTAGTGCGGTGAGTACGCGCACGCCGGGTTGTAGGCGCGGTTGAAATCGAGCAGGTACTTGCCGGTCCCGCCGGGCAGCGGCAGAGCATCCACGTAGCGCCCGAGCGGGTAGGTGTCCTTCCCGTTGGTGGCGTCCTGGAAGAACACGGCGACGTCCTTCTCGTCGATTCCCGGTTCCAGCAGCCGCACGGCTTCGAGCCGGCACTTGGTGTCGCCGACCATGAAGTGGAACCAGCCGATCCGGAGCGCGCGCCGCTGATTGCCGCGGGTGGAAAGGATGACCACGGTGTCGGGCGCCGGGTTCTCGGTGAGCGGCAGGGCGAAGCAGTAGTTGAGGTCGACCCGGTAGTGCTTGAGCCCGCGGAAGCGCTCGAGGCCGTTCATCTTCCGATCGAAGACGATGATCGCCGGGTAGTTCTGGTGCGAAAGCCTCAGGTAGAAGCGGGAGATCCGGATCATCCCCGGCGGCACCGTGGCCTGGCGGATCTGATCGGTGCTGATCACGAAGCGCGCCAGGGGATCGACGGCCTCGACCTGGAACGAGTCGCCCTTCACCGTGACCCGCAGGTGGTGCTCCTCGACCACCGGATCATCGATGACGAGGTCGTTGTCCTTGGTCCGGCCCACCGTGAGGGTCTTCTTCCCCTCGAAATCGCGCCGGCTGACGGTGGTGAAGTGGGAGGTCGGGCTCGTGCTCATCCACTCGGCGGTCTTCTCCCGCTCCTTGTAGATCCCCTCGATGATCCGGTCCGCGACCTCCTTGGGGTAGGACGCCGCCCGGGCGTATTCAGCCGGCTCCGGAATGGTAGCCGCGGCGAGGGTGATCGCGAACAGGTGCAGAAGCATCGATGGCTCCATTGGTGAGGCGGTCGAAACCTCGTAGTCGGGTCTGAAGGGGAGACGCCGGGCCCGGGAGGGCCGTCAGCGGGGAACCATGATACGACGAGGCGGAGCGCCGGTTCCACACCAGAACCGGCGTCACCGAGGATGAGCGGAAGTGCACAAAGACTTGACCGCAGAATGCAGCGGTCCGTGAGCGGACCGGCGAAACGAGGCGGCCCGGCCGGTTCCGCGCGAATTTCGGTGCTCCGCCGCCACGAAATCACGTCCATTCGTTGATTCACGAGCACTGGCTGCCGATAATGCATCCATCGCTTTTCGTCGTTCCCTTCAGGCCCTCTCGCCACCCTCGGGAAGGAACCCGCATGGATGTGTCCGCCCCCCGCCTCGATGATGATTCGACGCTTGCCCCCGCCGCGATGGACGCGCTCGTAATCCAGGGGGGCCGTCCCCTCCAGGGGCGGGTCACGATCAGCGGCGCCAAGAACGCGGCGCTGCCGGTGATGGCCGCCACGCTCCTGAGCCGGGGGGTCCACACCCTCCACAACGTGCCGCGCCTCTCGGACACGCGCACGATGGCGCGCGTGCTGGAAGTGCTGGGAGCCCGCGTCGAGTTCCGCGACTCGACCTGCGTGATCGACACCACGGGCGTCGAGTCGGTCGAAGCGCCCTACGACCTCGTGCGCACCATGCGGGCCAGCATCTACGTGCTGGGGCCCCTGCTCGCGCGCTTCGGGCGGGCCCGCGTCTCGCTGCCGGGCGGATGCGCGTGGGGACCGCGGCCGGTGAACCTGCACCTCGAAGGCCTCGAGGCCATGCATGCGGCGCTCCAGATCGAGCACGGCTACATCGTCGGTGAGAACGTGAAGCTCGAAGGCGCGCGCTTCACCTTCCCGGTCGTCTCGGTCGGCGCCACCGCCCAGCTCATGATGGCGGCGACCCTCGCGAAAGGAACGACCGAGCTCGACAACGTTGCCCTCGAGCCGGACATCACGGTGCTCGGCGAGGTGCTGGTGCGCTGCGGCGCCCGCATCGAGGGACTCGGCACCCGGACCATCCGCATCCACGGCGTTTCCGAGCTGCGCCCGATCGAGACCACCATCATCCCGGACCGCATCGAGGCGGCCACGTTCCTGGCGGCGGCCGCGATCACCGGTGGCACCATCACCGCCGAGCACTGCGAGGCCTCGCACATGGAATCCGTCCTCGAGGTGCTGGAGCAGACCGGCTGCGAGATCACGCGCGGCGCCGGTGAAGTGACGCTGCGTGGCCCGAAGCGACCGGGGCCGGTCAACGTGGTCACCGATCCCTTCCCGGGATTTCCGACCGACATGCAGGCCCAGTTCATGGCGCTGTGCTCGATCGCCGACGGAACCAGCACCATCCTCGATACCGTCTACCTCGACCGTTTCACCCACGTCCCCGAGCTGGGGCGCCTCGGCGCCGACATCCGGCTCGAGAAGAACCGCGCGGTGATCCAGGGCGTCGACCATCTCTCGGGCGCACCGGTCATGGCGACCGACATCCGCGCGAGTGCGGCCCTCGTCATCGCGGCGCTGGTCGCGGAAGGGGAGACGCGCATCTCACGCGTCTACCACCTCGACCGCGGCTACGAATCGATCGACGACAAGCTGCGCGGCCTCGGAGCCCGGATCGAGCGGGTCCAGGAGTAGCTGCCTAGTAGCGCGGCACCGTCCGGTCCACCTCGCGGGACCAGGCGTCGATTCCGCCCCGCAGGTTCTTGAGCTTTCGGAAGCCGGACTGACGCAGCAGCTCGAGGGCGCGCATGCTGCGCTGGCCGTGATGGCACTGGAGGACGATCAGCCGGCTGCTGTCGAGCTCGGCGAGCCGCGCCGGCAGGGTTCCGAGCGGGATGAGCCGCGCCCCTTCGATGCGCGCGATCTCGTACTCGTGCGGCTCGCGCACGTCGATCAGGTCGAATGCTTCGCCGCGATCCTGCAGGGCGCGCAGTTCGGTCGGGCCGATCTCCACGGCGCCGGACTGTACCTGCGCTTCGGCCGCGGTCGGTAGTCCGCAGAACTGCTGGTAGTCGATCAGCGCCGTGATCGTGCGGTGCTCGCCGCACAGCGGGCAGGCCGGGTCCTTCCGGAGCTTCAATTCACGGAAGCGCATCGACAGCGCGTCGAACAGCAGCAGCCGGCCCACCAGGCTGTCCCCGAGGCCGAGGATCAGCTTGATCGTCTCGATCCCCTGGATCACGCCGATCACGCCGGGCAGCACACCGAGCACGCCGCCTTCGGCGCAGGACGGCACGAGGCCGGGCGGCGGCGGATCGGGATAGAGGCAGCGGTAGCAGGGGCCGACCCGCGCATCGAACACCGAGGCCTGGCCCTCGAAGCGGAAGATGCTGCCGTAGACGTTGGGTTTCCCGAGCAGCGTGCACGCGTCGTTCACGAGGTAGCGGGTCGGGAAGTTGTCGGTGCCGTCCACCACCACGTCGTACCCGCGGAGGATGTCGAGCGCGTTGGCGCTGGTGAGCGCCTCCTCGTAGGGCTCGACGTGCACGTGCGGGTTCAGGTCGTGGAGCCGGGCCTGCGCCGATTCGAGCTTGGATCTGCCGACGCTCGACGTGCCGTGCAGCACCTGGCGCTGGAGGTTGCTCTCGTCCACCACGTCGAAGTCCACGAGCCCGATGCGCCCGATGCCGGCGGCCGTGAGGTAGAGCGCGAGCGGCGAGCCGAGGCCGCCGGCGCCCACGAGCAGCACGCTCGCCGCTTTGAGCTTGCGCTGACCCTGGAGTCCCACCTCGGGCAGGATCAGGTGGCGCCCGTAGCGGAGCAGTTCGGGCGGCGTGATGGGAGGCAGGCCGTCGGCTCCGGTCGCCCAGTCGGGAGCCGGTCGTGCGGGACGCGCTGCCGGCGGTGATTCCGGCGTGTCGGGCGCGCCCCCCGCGATGTTCGGCACGAGCGTGAGGGTGTCGCCCGGCCCGAGCGGGGTCTCCTCGCGCTGCAGGTGCCGGATGTCCTCGTCGTTGTGGAACACGTTGACGAACCGGCGCAGGCTGCCCGCCTCGTCATAGAGGTGCCGGCGCAGCTCGGGATGACGCCCGGTCAGCTCGCGCAGCGCCTCGCCCACGGTTGCGGCTTCGACCGTGACGCGCGTCTCCTGTCCGGCGTACGCCCGGAGCGCGGTGGGTAGTTGGATGGTGACGCTCATGAAATCTCCGCCGGGGCCAGGTCGAGAGGCTCGGGCTCGAAGCGGGTGCGATCCTCCAACAGCCGCCAGGCGCGCACTTCACGCGCGCCGTCCGGGCCCACGCTCACGATCAGGTAGGAATAGTACGGCCATGCATGCTCGAGGTCGAAGGCCGACGGCTCGGGCGGATGATCCGGATGCGAATGGAAGATGCCCACGACGTCGAGGTCCCGGCTGCGCGCCTCGCGCTCGGCGGCCAGGAACTGCCCGGGGGAGATGATGTAGCGGCGGTCGCGATTCTCCGGGGAGTCGTTGTCCAGCGCGGCGATCGAGACGATCTCGCGCACGGGGCCTAAGTCGCGGCCGAGCATCACGCCGCAGCCTTCCTCCGGATAGGCGGCGCGCAACGTCTCGAAGATCTGCTGCGCGACGGCGGTTCCGAGCCTGAGCGTCACGGCTCCTCCGTCCACAGCCGGTCGTCCTGGTAGCGCCACGCGCCGTCCGGCAGCACCGCGACCACCAGGCCGTGCTCGAGTCCCTGGGCCACCCGCTCGGCCCCAACCAGCGCCGCGCCCGCCGACCAGCCGATCGGCACCTCGTTCCGCGCCTGCCGCCGGGCCATGTCGATCGCGTCCTCGCTCCGCACTTCGATCAGGCGCTGATGCGCGGCGGGATCGTAGAACGCCGGACGCGCGGAGGTCGCCAGGTGCTTCAAGCCTTCGAGCGCGTGGTAGGGCGAATCCGGCTGCACGCCGATCACCTCGACGAACGGATTCATCTCGCGCAGGCGTCGCGAGCACCCGACCAGCGTGCCGGTGGTGCCGAGCCCGCACACGAGGTGGGTGATGCGACCGCCCGTCTGCTCCCAGATTTCGGGTCCGGTGCCCTCGTAGTGCGCGAGCCAGTTGGCGGAGTTCGAATACTGGTCGGTATGGACGAAGTGATCCGGCCGCTCCTCCACGCGGCGCCGGGCTTCGACCTGCGCGCCGTCCGTGCCCTCCAGCGGATCCGTGAGCACGAGGTGGGCGCCGAGCGTCTCCAGCAGCTCGCGCACGCGATGGTTGACGTTCGCGGGAACGCACAGCTCGACCGGGAAGCCGAGCGCCGAGCCGAGCCAGGCGAGCGCGATACCCGTGTTGCCCGAGGTGGCATCGAGCACCGTGCGCCCGGCGAGCTGGCCGGAGGAATGAGCCGCCCGGATCATGCTCCACGCGGTGCGATCCTTCACCGACCCGCCCGGGTTCCACCACTCGGCCTTGCCGAGGACGCGAACGCCGCGCGGGATGTCGAGGCCCGCGATCTCGATCAGCGGCGTGTTGCCAATCGCCTCCACGAGGCGGGGTGTGCGGGTGCTCAGGATGGCGGGTTCGGTGGCGATCATGGGAATCGGGTTCCGGGTGAAAACGAACGTCGCGGCCTCTGCGTGAGGGGCCGCGACGTGGGTGGCTGCTTTGCCTGGGGCTCAGCCCGTCATCGGGCTCGCAGCGTGCCGGGGTCGCGCTCCCCTCGCGGGAACGCAACAACAACAACACCAGCAATGTGCTGCGAGATGCATCAGGACCTCGGTGGCCAGGGTGGGCGTCAGGACCCGTAATGATGCGTCCGGCGCGTCGATCGGTGCAAGCAGATTGTCAGCGCCCCCAACGCCAGCCGAGCCTCAACCCGGAGGCCATCCGAGCCGAAACCGCCCCAATGATGCGCATCGTACTCGTGGCGCTGCTCCTTTCGATCGGCGGCTGTGGCTCGAAACGGGCAGCCGGCCCGTGGGAGACCATCGAGCTCGGCACCGACGCGAGCTTCGAGGACGTGTGCTTCGCCGACACTCTGAACGGCTGGATCGTCGGCGGCAGCATCCACGCCCAGGGCGGCATCGTGGGGCGGACCCGGGACGGTGGCCGCACGTGGGCCTTCACGAGCGGGATCGCCAGCGAGGGACCGGGAACCGTGGCCTACACGCTGAACGCGGTGTACTTCGCCGACACGCTGAACGGCCTGGTTGCCGGCGAGGGCGGCCGCATCTTCAAGAGCGAGGATGGGGGGCGGAACTGGCGGCTGGTCGAGTACGGCCGGGGCGGCGCGAGCCACTTCTTCGACCTCGAGATGCGCGACCCGTGGAACGGCTGGGCGATCGGGCTCATGGGGGTGATGAAGACCACCGACGGCGGCGAAACGTGGGTGCCGCTCACGCGGCCGGGGGGTGAAGACGAGCCGACGTGGGGCCACGCCGCGGCGTTCGTCGACGAGGTGCACGGCTTCAAGGTGGGCCAGTACGGCGTGCTCGAGTTCACGACCAACGGCGGGCGGCGCTGGTACGACCACGTTCTGACCTTTGCGTCGAACCCGAAGCCGTATCTGTTCGACGTGCACTTCGCCGATCCGCAGCACGGCTGGGTCGTGGGCGAAGACGGAACGGTCTTCCGGACCGTGAACGGCGGCGCGTCGTGGGAGCACCTCGACACCGGGCTTTCCGACGCGAAGGAGCGCCCGCGACCGCCGGGCTCGGTGCCGGGACCGCCGGGGATCGAGGAGATCGAAGGACCGCTGGCCGGGCTCTTCCTCACGAGGGTGTTCTTCATCGACGAGCGGCGCGGCTGGGCGGTCGGGTTCTGGTCCGATCAGGGACGGTCGGTGGTGCTGGGCACGACCGACGGTGGTGACTCGTGGAAGATCGAGGCGGAAGCCCACGGCGAAGAGCTGCGCGCGTTCACCGCGATGAAGGACGGGCGCGCGTGGGCGCTGGGCGATCGTTCGCGCGAGGGCGCTCAGACGCTGCTGCTGCGGTCGGCCGTCCTGCCCTGAAGTCAGCGCTTCAGGCGCGATCGAGTCCGAGCCGCGTCACCAGCGCCGTGTAGCGGGGATCCCTGCGGATGGGATCGAGGCGCGGGTGGACGCGCAGGAACACGAGCCCCGTCGCGCCTTCCTTCACGGCGACCTCCAGCCACTCGAACGCCTCGTCCACGTCGCCCAGGCTCGCGTGCAGCGCGGCAATGCCCCAGGACGAGACCACGCGCTTCGACCGTGCTTCCGTCAGCTCCTTCAGCATCCGCCGCGACTCGGCCACGTCGCCGCGGCTGGCGGCGAGGTGGGCGAGCCCGAACGACGGCCCCGCCACCGTGCCGGCGAGCTGGCGCCCTTCTTCATACTGCGCATGCGCCTCGTCGAAGAGCCCGAGCGCTTCCAGCGAACGTGCGAGATCGGTGTGCGCACCGTCGAACCGCGGATCGAGCGCGATGGCCCGCCGGTAGTAGTCGACCGATTTCTCGTATTCACGTGCGTAGTAGTAGGCGTCACCCACCGTGGTGTGGATGATCATCGACAGCGGATCGAGGCTCAGCGCCTCGAGCATCAATTCCTGCGCTTCGGCGTGGCGCTCGATGCAGTAGTAGATGCGGCCGAGCGTGTAGTGGGCGGAGGCGAGGCCGGGATTCAGCTCGAGGGCTTTCTTCAGGTGCTGGATGGCCTCGGCCATGTTCATCTCGCGCGATTCGATGGCTCCCAGCACCATGTAGGCGTCGGCCAGGGAATCGTCGAGCGCGAGCGCCCGCGTTGCCGCTGCGTGGGACTGGGCGATCGCCTCGGCGGGTGGCGCCATGCCGCGCGCGGCCCGGGTGTGATGGCAGTCGGCGATGCCCGCCCACGCCGGAGCGAAGGTCGGATCCAGCTCGATCGCGCGCTGAAAATGCCGGAGGCTCAGCTCGATCGCCTGCGGCGAGGTCCCCGCGGCGATGTGCTGCCCTCGCAGGAATTCGAGATGCGCCTCCGGGTTCACTTCCTTCCGCCGAGCCAGGCGCCTGGCCTCGGCGGGTGTCACCCGCAGCGCGATCTCCTTCGCCACCGCCTCGGCGACCTCGCTCTGGAGATCGAGCACGTTCTCGAGATCGCGGTCGTACCGGTTGCTCCACAACATCTCGTCCCGGCGTGCGGAGACGAGCTGGACGTTGATGCGCACCCGCTTGCCCACCAGGAGCGCCGAGCCCTCGATGATCGAGTCCACGTTCAGCTCGCGGGCGATTTCGGGCAGCGACTTCTGCGCCCCCTTGTACTTCATGGCGCTGGTGCGCGAGATCACGCGCAGGTTGCGGAGCCGCGCGAGATCGGAGATCAGCGCCTCGGTCATGCCGTCGGCGAAATACTCCTGAGTGGGGTCGTGCGAGACGTTCTCCAGCGGCAGCACGGCCAGCGAGTGGATCCCTTCGTCCGACGTGGTGCCGTTCGGGGGCGACTGGCGCAGGGCGCGCAGCGCCTCGACCAGCTCCTGCGCGTTCTGGAATCGCGAGGCCACGCTCTTCTGGAGACACTTCTCGATCACCCGGCCGAAGGCTTCGGGCAGGTCCGCGCGTCGCTTCCGGATCGGCTCTGGAGCATCGCGCAGGATCGCGGAGGAGATGTCGGCGGCCGTCGCGCCGGCGAAAGGTCGCTGCCCGGTGGTCAGCTCGTACACGATGACGCCGAGCGCAAAGAGGTCCGTGCGCGGATCCACCGGTTCGCCGCGGATCTGCTCGGGCGCCATGTAGGGCACCGTCCCCACGACCTCGCCCGCGGCCGTGAGCGCCAGCCGGGTCGAGGCCCGGCTGTCGAGCGGCCCGGAGGTCGCGGACTCGGCCTGCTTGGCGAGGCCAAAGTCCAACACCTTGACCCGGCCGCCCCGCGAGACCATCACGTTCCCCGGCTTGAGATCGCGGTGGACGACGCCCCGCTCGTGCGCGGCCGCCAGCGCCTCGGCGAGGGGCAGCGCAAGATCCAGGATCTCCTTGAGCGCCAGGTGGCCGGACGCGCTGCGGCGGTCGAGGGTTTCCCCCTCCACCAGCTCCATGGTGAGGAAGCGCAGCGGGCCGTCCTCCTCGATCGAATGGAGCACGACGATGTTCGGATGGTTGAGTGCGGCCACCGCGCGGGCCTCGCGCTCGAGCCGCGCGAGGCGGTCGGGGTCGGCGGCGAGTGCGGGCGGCAGCAGCTTCACCGCGACCTCGCGGCCGAGGCGGGTGTCGCGGGCCCGATAGACCTCGCCCATGCCGCCGGCGCCGAGGGGGCCGAGAATCTCGTAGTGACCGAGCTTGCTTCCCTGCGTGAGAGCCATGTGCAGACGATACCTACTTCGCGGCCGTCCTGCTCATCGCGCTGTCGGCGGGACCGGCCTCGAAGCGCAACGATCTCATGACACGGTCGAACGGCGGGCCGGTCACGGCCAGCGGACCGCGCCCGGTCCACACGCCGAGCGCCGATCCGGCTTCGACGAAGATCGCGTGACGCCCGCGGAAGTCATGGGTCATGCGGTGCCACGTCACGAGCAGGGTTCCTCGGTGCCCGTCGATGGCGACGCCCACGCGCGAGGCGACGTCGCGGCGGTCGTCCGCGCCCATCCGGCGCAGCACGTCGTGCTCGATGGATGCCGCGTCGCGGGGGAGCAGCAGGGCGATGTTGCCGAGCACGCGCTCGAAGGCGCCGTCGAGGCTGCCGGGCGGCGTGTGCTCGTCGGCCTCGGCGATCAGCGACCAGTCGTCCCGGAACCGGCGTCGTTGCTCCTTCGTCGCGAACAACTCCTCGGGTATCGGAATCATCGAGAGCACCGACTTCGCGGTGGCGAGCCGGTTGGCGCGCGCGAGCTCGCGGGCGCGCGCGACCTCACGGCGGATGCCCTCGGGGGCGACCGGTCCGAAATCCTCGAAGGCGAGCTGGTTCTCGCCGTTCTGGAGCAGGTGGCGCCTGCCGAGATCGAGGTGACGCCAGCCGAAGGGCACCTCGGCTTCGACCCGGAACGAGCCGACATCCATCGTGACCCGCTCGTTCTTGGCGCAGCCCACGATGAGCGCGGCGAGGCCGAGGGCCACGAGGCTTGCACTCCGCGAGGGCGTGAGGCTCACCGCGTCGGTGTCGCGACGGACACGCCGACACCGGGCTCCCCGGCCTTCGTCGAGTCCGCCGGCGGGAAGGTGATCGATGCGGCGATCCGATCGAACAGCAGGAGGTTCTGCTCGAGCCCGTGGAAACTGGCGGTGAAGACGTGGTTGTCGGAGACGAAGTACAGCTCGCGGCCGTAATAGAGGCGCTTCGTCGACTGCCAGGTGTAGTCGACGCGCCACGCCGGAACTCCGGCCACCGTGGCGGGGCCTTCGGAGACCACCTTCCACTCCACAGGCTCGTGGTGTCCTTTGGCCTTGAACTTCACGCGATCGAGAACGTCCTTCAGCTCGAGATGCATCCGCTCGGCTTCCTCGCGTGCGGCCACGAGCTGGCGGTGAACCTCCGGGCGGCCTTCGTTGAACACCGCCAGGCTGGCACGGTCGAGGCGGTAGTTCCCCTCGCGCGCGATGTCGGCCTCGAGCGGCGACAGCGGATCCTCGGTGCGCCACCGCGCGAGCGAGATGGCGTGAGCGAGCTCGCGATGGTCGAGGTCGTCGGGATCGCCGACATCGTTCAGGCGCTCGAGGAGCTCGTCGAGCGCGGCACGCCGATCGCGATCGGCAATGATGTAGTGATCGGCGACGAAGATCCGCTCCCCGACCGAGCCGGTGAGCACGAAGTAGACGCCCAGCATGCCGCCTTCGTTGATGCCCTCGCGGCGCCAGGCGGGAGGTGGCGGGGCGAACGTTATCGACTTGCCGCGCCAGTCGAAGGTCTCCGCTGGCGCGACGGCGGAAGAGCAGCCGCCGATAACGGCGGCCGCTGCCGCCGCCACGAACACAACCGTGAAGCTTCCGGCTACGGCCCGGTGGTCCAGGTGAAGCTCACGGACTTGGTGAGGTTCCGCTGACCGCCGTCGACGAAGGCCATGAACACGGCGTCGGTTCGATAGACTCCCGCGGCCCCAGGGAAGGTGCCGTAGCAGTCGCGAAGCTCGCCGACGAACGTGAATTCCTCGTCGTAGATTTCGCCGGGTCCGAGCGAAGCGGACATCGGGGCGCACAGGGGACACGCGACGTTCGGGCACGTGCCGTCGCAGAGCCTGTTCACATGACGCTGCTCGGGATCCGTCAGCCGCATGATTCCAGGCTGCACGCAATCACGGAGGTAGTAGATCGGGGTCCAGCCGACGTTCTTGACCCGGGTGCGCACAGTGACCGGATGCGAAGGATCGCCGGTCGGCGCGGACACGGTCAGCTCCATCTGGAGCGGCTCCGCCGGCGGCCGGGCAATGCCGTCGCCGCCGCACCTCGAGCCGAGCAGGCCGGCCGCGACCACGGCGAATACGATCGAGCGCTTGAGTGCCATGTCCGGGAATCTACCTGTTTCGTCCCGCGGCCGCCGGTCAGTTTTCCGCGGTCCAGGTGAACTTCACCGACTTCTCCACGGTGGCCGTGCTTCCGTTGGGCCCGGTCGCCGTGAGCTTCGCGTCGGCGTGATATTCGCCCGAGGCACCCTGGAAGTTGCCGGCGCAATCGCGCAACCCGCCGGTGAACTGGAAGTCCTCGTCGATGCTCTCACCCGGAGGGATCGTACGGGGCATGGGGGCGCACGCCGGGCAGAGGGCGTTGGGGCAGGTGCCGCACAGCGTGTTCACGTGGCGCGCTTCGGGATCGGTCAGGCGCGTGAGCGTGGGGTTCACGCATTCCATCATGTAGGTGACCGGTTTCCGGCCCGCGTTGGTGACGCGCGTGTGCACGGTGACCGGGTGCGTGGGGTCGCCGGTGGCCGACGAGACGCGCATTTCCATGCGGAGCGCCACATTGCCGGGGGCCACGGTACCGCTGGTGCAGCTCCATCCGAAGGAGCTGAACATGGCGGAGGTGAGGAGGATCAAGAGACGCACGCGAAAACCTTTCTCCAGAGCCCGTAAATTCTACGGCGGTGAAGGTACGCCCGACAATCGCTAATTTGGCCTCCGGCAGCCGGAGCTGCGTCAGCGTGTCGGCGCCCGGCTCGACCGGTACACTGCGGGCCGTGCGCCCTTACGACCGCGAATACTTCCAGCGCTGGTATCACGATCCCCGGACGCGGGTGCACTCGCGCGTCGATCTCGAGCGCCATGCCGCGTTCGCCGTGGCGGCCACCGAGTTCGTGCTGGAACGCCGGGTGCTGAACGTGCTCGACGTGTGCTGCGGGATCGGCCAGTGGCAGCCGGTGCTCGCGCGCCTGCGCCCGCGCGCGAAGTACGTGGGCGTGGACGCCAGCCCCTACGTGGTCGAGCGCTACGGCCGGGCCCGACATATAAGGTTGGGGCGTTTCGGGGAGCTGGACCGGCTGAGGCTCGAAGGTCCTTTCGATCTCATCGTTTGCAGCGGCGCGCTCTACTACATCCCGGACGACGAGGTGGTTCCCGGCCTGGCCGCCATCGGCAAGCTGCTCGAGGGCCTCGCCTATCTCGAGATCTTCACCAGCGCCGACGAGGTCGAGGGCGACACGGCGGCGATCCTGAAACGCCCGCGGGACTGGTACGAGGCGCGGATCGCGGATGCCGGGCTGGTTGCGTCCGGCCTCCACTGCTACGTGACCCGCGGCGACGCCGAGCGCCTCGGCGAGATGGAGACCGCGCGGTGATCAACGCGACGACCACGCGGCTCGCGATCGTCGGCACCGCCGGGCACATCGATCACGGGAAGACCGCGCTCGTGCGGAGACTCACCGGCATCGACACCGACCGCCTGCCGGAGGAGAAGAGGCGCGGCATCTCGATCGACCTCGGCTTCGCGCCGCTCACGACGCCGGCCGGCATTCGGGTCGGCATCGTGGACGTGCCCGGGCACGAGCGCTTCGTGAAGAACATGCTGGCCGGAGTCGGCGGCATCGATCTCGTGCTGCTCGTGGTCGCTGCCGACGAGGGCGTGATGCCGCAGACGCGCGAGCACTTCGCGATCGTCCAGCTCCTCGGGGTCCCGCGCGGGATCGTCGTGCTGACCAAGCGCGACCTGGTCGAGGGGGACTGGGTGGAGATGGTGAAGCGCGACGTGGGCACGCTGCTCCAGGGGACCGCGCTCGCGGGCTCGCCGATGATCGAGTTCTCGGCGGTGACCGGCGCCGGCACCCCGGAGCTGCTCGCCGAGATGGACCGCCAGCTCGCGGGCGTCGCGGGGCGCTCGCTCTCCGAGCCCGCGCGGCTGCCGGTGGACCGCGTGTTCACCGTCGAGGGCTTCGGCACCGTGGTGACGGGGACGCTGTGGCGCGGTGCGATCCGCACCGGCGAGACGCTCGAGCTGCTGCCCACCGGGCGCAGCGCGCGCGTGCGGCGGGTTCAAGTGCATGGCGAGACGGTCGACGAGGCCCACGCCGGCCAGCGCACCGCGGTCGCTCTCCACGGCGTCGAGCGCGACCAGGTCGTGCGCGGCGACTGGCTGTGCGCGCCGGGCGCGTTGCGCGCCTCGAGCGTGATCGACGTGCGGTTCGAATTGCTGCCGGATTACCCGCGCGAGTGGCCGTCGCAGGCCCGGGTGCGGTTCCACCTCGGCGCCAGCGAGCTCCTCGGGCGGCTGGTGATGCTGGAGGAAGGGAAGCTCAAGGCCGGTGGGAGCGCGCTCGCGCAACTGCGGCTCGAGCGCCCGACCGTGGCGGCACGCGGCGACCGATTCGTGATCCGGTCGTACTCGCCGTCGCGCACGGTAGGCGGCGGCACCGTGATCGAGCCCGTCGCCGAGAAGCGAAATCGGCGCGCGGGAGGGCTCGAGTCGCTCGCCGTTTTCGAGACCGGCTCGCTCGAAGCACGGCTGATCGAGCGGCTCGGTTCCGAGACGAAGCCGGCGGCGGTGGCAGTGCTCGCGCAGGCGATGGGCGAGAGCGAGGCCGCGGTGACCGCGGCGCTGGAACGCATCGCGGGATCGGGGCAGGCCGTCGCGACGACGCCCGGGCGCTGGCTCGGGATGAAGCGCTGGAACGAGGCGCGCGACCTCATCGCCGCGACCGTGCGCGAGTACGCGGAGAAGAACCCCGCGCGCTTCGGAATCCCCAAGGGCGAACTGAAGAGCGGGCTCAAGATGAAGCTCGACGCCGCGCTCCACGACGCGGTGTTCGAATCCATGGCGACGAACGGAGCTTTCGAGATCCGATTGGATCGCGTCCGCGCCGGGGATTCTCCGTGGGAGCCGCCCGCCGCGCAGGCCGCGGCATTGGCGAAGCTCGAAGCCGAGTTGGAAGCAACCGGGTACTCAGTGCCGGAAGTGCTCACATGGCAGGCGAAGCTCGGCGCGGCGCAGGGCGCCGAGGTGCTGGGACTCGGCCTCTTCCTCGGGCGCCTGGTGCGCATAAGCCAGGAGTTCGCCTACACGGCGCGGCAGATGGAGGAGCTTCGCGGAAAGCTCGCCCAGTGGTTCGAGAAGAACGCCGCGCTCAACGTAGCGGGCTTCAAGGAAATGACCGGCGTGAGCCGCAAGCACGCCGTGCCACTGCTCGAGCACACCGACCGCATCGGTTGGACCGTCCGCGTGGGCGACGAGCGAAAACGCGGGAGGCTTAGAGGATGAATCGGCCGCTGCTCGCGTTGCTTTGCCTGTCTCAAGGTAGCCGCACGCTGAACCTGCGCCGGGGCAGGTTTTGATTGATCCGACGTGACGATGTTCGCCAAGCGCGATCAGAACTGTCCCCGGGGACAGTTGATGTGGATAACTCTGGAGAGGTCTCTCTTTGGAGCGGGTTCATCGTCCAAATCGCACGCGCTTGCAGAAGCTATTGCCCAGTTGAAGCCGAGTCCTCCAGCGACTCCGGGCCAGGCTCCACCGGGCGGACCATCAGCATCTTCTCCCGCTCGCAGGTGACACTGCCCGGCTTCGAGCCGCGCGGCTTCCGCACGTACTTCTTCAGCGTATAGATCACCGGCACCTTGCCGGCGTTCCGGGCCTGCGAGTAGAACGCGGCCCATGACGCGACCTCGGCGAGCGTCTGCTTGGAGGGCTCGTCCTTCCCCTTGCCGCGGCGAATCACCACGTGCGAGCCGGGCGCGCCGTGGACGTGGAACCAGTAGTCCTCGCCGCGCGCGATGCGCACCGTCAGGTAGTCGTTGCCATCGTTGCTGCGGCCGATGAGCACTTCCCAGCCTTCCTTCGTGCGCAGTCGGCGCGGCTGAAGGCGCGCCGGGATCGTGGGCTTCTTCGGTGCCGGTTTCCCGGCAGCCGTCGTCGCGCGGATGATCGGCGCACCGATCGCCTTCAGCACCGTGACCGGCAGTGCGACGAGGATCGCCTCGACCTCGCTGATCTCGGACTCGCGTTCTTCGACGATCTCTTCGGCGGGCGGTGGCTCCTCGGCAGGCCAGCCATCGAGCACCACCTCGGCGCGCCGCATCGAATCCTTGAGCCCCGACACTCCGTTCTCGAGCGCTGCGATCCGCGGCGGGATCTCCTCCATCGCACGCTCGCACTTGGCTGCCTTCTTGAAGTAGCGCGCCGCATTCACCTGCGGCGCCACGTTGGGATCGAGCGCGATCTCCATGGTGTGCCGAGGGTCCGCAGGATCGGGCAGCGTCACCGACGCCGCTCGCGGCGGCACCTGCTTCAGATGAACCAGCAGCGTCTCGGCGTAGCGGCGAAATGAAGCGCCTTCGCCCGCCTCTTCGAGATCGCCCTTCAACGCATCGCGTTTGCGGGCCATCCGCTGATGGTGTTTGCGCAGCGCGCGCACCATGGCTTCGAGATGATCGCGACGGGAATCCGACATGCGGCGCAGGCTAGCACGACGCGCGAAACACCATTGACGCCCACCAAACCCGGGTGCACCTTCGCGTCATGAAGAAGGTGATCTGCTGGAGCTGCGGCACCGAGAACGAGACGCCCGACCCCATTCCACGCGACAGTGAATGCCGCGAGTGCCGCCGCGATCTCCGCTGCTGCATGGCATGCAGCTTCTTCGACACCGCCTACAACAATTCGTGTCGCGAACCCGACGCCGATCCCGTCACCGACAAGGACCGCCGGAACTTCTGCGAGTTCTTTTCCTACGGCCCCACCGGGAAGGGTGTCGCACCGTCGCGCTCGGACAACGCGCGGAAGAAGCTCGACGCGTTGTTCGGCGGAAAGCCCGCGGGCGTGGACAAGGCGGCCGAGGCGCGCGCCAAGCTCGAGGACCTGTTCCGAAAGAAGCCGGCCGAGGACTAGTAGCCGACAGCCGGCGAGCGCGACTTGTAGGCGACGTGCCCGCGGTCAATCGCGGCGCGCACCGCATCGGTCTTCGCGGTCCGCTTGAGGAAGCGCGTCAGCGAATCCGGATCCGGAACGCCCGCCGTCAACACGAACGACTTGCCGAGCGCATGAAGCTGCCCCGCTTCGGGCATCAGCTCGAAGCAGTCCGGGTTCAGATCCTTCAGCCGGTCGAGATAGACGGGGAGCAGCGAAGGCTTCTGTTCGAGCCGTTTCACCATCTCGACCTGGAAGCCGGTCGAGGCCGCGATCAGTCCCGGGAAGGTGGTCATGACGATGCGAGGGCACGCGATTCCAGGCGGCACCACCGAGCGCTGAAAGATGTGGGCGGCGCCATAGACGAGGTGCACTTCCGCGCCCTGATGGTCGCGCAGGTAGCTGCACACTTCGCCCATCGCGATGCGATCGCGATATTCGAACCGCAGGCTGTCGGCGATGAACGGATCGGTCTCTTCATTGTTCATGAGCCGCCTCACCATGCTCGTGTCATCGGCTCCGTAAATCTGCGCACGCGGTTCGAGTGCCTGGTAGACGACCGGTGCGAGGGAGTTGCGGAGGATCTGGAACTGCGGCCCGTCAAGGCGCTCGAAGGCATCCGGCTCCGGAACCGGCGTGAAGGCGATCGCAAGCCGCGCTCGCAGATTGCCGTCGAGCTGGACCGGCGAGGCGGCCTGGAACCCCTCGACGAACACAACGCGCGCACTGTCCGCGAGCAGCAGACGCAGGATCGCGAGCTGATAGCGCGTGAGGATGTCGTCCTCGGCCCGCGAAGTCTCGTAGGTGGGGTTATGGAGCTGCCCGATCGAGTGCAAGGTGCCGAAGTTCCGATTGCCAGACTCGACCTCGACCGCACACGGCGTCGCCTCCCCAGTCATTCCGACCAGCTTCTCGATGTCGAAGGTATCGAGACAGAGCAGCGACTCCATGCGGATGCGCTGCATCTCGGCCAAGAGCTGGGCGGGCGTCTGGATTTGCTTCGGGGCCTGGCCGCAGGAGATGACCGGGAGCGAGAGGGCGGCGAGGGTCAAGAGATGGCGGAGGGGCCTGTTCACGGGCGGCACTATCCGGTCTTGATTGACTGGGTGCAACCCTGTCACATGCGGGCGATCGAAGAATTCTGTTGAAGCTCTGCCCGCCTCGTGACTACGCTTCCGTTACCCGTTGATGTTGCCAGTCCACCCGCCCCCGGACCGGCTGCCACCGTATTCGCCTGAGCGAACTAGAACTACTTCTGCGTTCGTGAAGTCGACCGGTTGCGGCACAGAAAAGGGAGCGGCGAAATGAAACACGCAAGACGGTCGCTAGTTTGTCTGGTCCTGGCCGGATGTATTTGGCTTCCGACCACCGTGCGGGCCGAGCGGTCGCAGGGTCATTCCTTCGGCGAGCCCGACACACCGATTGGGCGGGGATCCAGTATGAGTGGCGGACTAGGATCCGGGATCCGAGAGCCCGAGGTTCCGGCCGGGAGGTCCCAGCGTCTGCGACTTGGCGACCCGGATGATGGGTCTCGCCGGTTGCTCAAGATCGGTGAGCCGGATGATCCGCCCTACTTCCTGCGCAAGCTGCTTTCTGCGCTGGTTCGAGCCTCCCAGCGGACCCAATAGATCAACCTAGGGTATGGGTGGCCATTAGGTGCGGGGTCACCCATGCCCCCGCTCTCCAGCAACAAAACCCCGTTGAAACGCGCTTCCGACGGGCGTAGTCTTCCCTGAGTTTCGGGTTGCCAATACCCTCAGCCCCCGGGAAGCTGAATGGCCGTCTCCCCTCATCCCCATCCGAAACGTGCCCGTGGCCCTGGTAAGGCGTGCGTCCGCGCGCCCTGCTGGGGTCGGTGTGTTTGGAGGCGACTCCGATATGGAAGTCGCAGCATGAAGGAGCGATGAGATGAAGAAGTTGCACCGGCCGCTCACATGGCTGGTCATCGGGACGGTCGCAATCACTACCTTGGCATTCCCGCTGCAGTCTTCAGCGACGCCGCAGCAGTGGGAGTTGACGCGTCATGAGCTTGGGGATCCGGACACCCCGCCGGGTGGCTCCCCAGCCCGAGTGAGTTTTCTCGGGCTGCGTCTGGTGCTCTTGCGCGGTCCTTTGATCCTCATTCTTCCAGCTTCTCCCGCCTCAAAGAGCATTGAGGGCCCGATCCGAGTTGAGCGGGCACGAGGTGGTCTGGGTAGATGACCAGCGTTCGTGCACAAGCCGAAGCGCTGAGCGACAGGCTCACATCGAGCCCTGGCCAGTCGACTTCTCTTGCGGATGCAGCTATCCAGTGCGCGCACGAGCTGATTGAGGCAGGTGACTCGAGAGTTGCTTTGGATCTCTTGAGCAGGCTCGACATCTCCTCCGCAGGCACTAGGCGCTCGAAGATTCAGTTAGCCATTTCCAGAGCGTTGCTTGTTTCCGGCAGATTTGAAGAAGGCCTGCAAACCGCAAGATTGGGGCTCGCTGACGGCGACAATGTGCCAGTTTGGGATGAGGATTCTTGTGGGCTGGAAATAGTTACTGCCATCTGCCTGAGAGAAACCAATCGAATCACGGAATCAGAAGGCGTACTCAGATCTCTGAGAAGCGGATTGCTCAGGAAGTCGGACTCAAAGAATCTGGCCTGGTGCACGCACGCCCTTGCTGCTGCCCGCCACATGGCTGGAGACCTTGCCGAAGCGCGTCAACTAGCGATCGATGCCCTAGTTTCAGCTAGGAGGTCTGGAAGTCGCTACTTCGAAGTGCATTCACTGCTGACCCTATCTTGGCTTAGGTTCTGTCTGAGAACGGTTGCAAGCCGTAAGCTGCGCCCAACTCGCCATGGACGGCGAGGATGGGAGGGCACAGCGGATGCGCCGTTACGAGCTCACGGATGAACAGTGGATGGTGATTG